>ENA-OQAZ01000070-OQAZ01000070.1-human-gut-metagenome-genome-assembly--contig:-NODE-70-length-47084-cov-4.716677_pt1 | contig 47084 bp, 42 predicted proteins | sample MGYA00242737_ERZ504531 | MGnify/ENA primary metagenome ERZ504531 (study PRJEB26092, sample SAMD00036244) | human gut metagenome | host: Homo sapiens | study: EMG produced TPA metagenomics assembly of... | reverse complement strand
AGCACAAAGTTGAATTGAATCAGAACTGTTACATTGCAGATGCGTAAGTAAAATTGGCTGATGTGTTCAAGAAACTGAGTAACCTTTCCGGTTATGAGTTTTTCTATGATGAGAGTGTTGTCCAAAAGTATAATATGATTGATATTGATTTGGACAATGTAAGTTTCGACCAGGCTTTAGAGCAAATCAGGAAACAAACTAGTCTGCAATTGAGCAAGGTGAATAATACCATTGTGGTGAGTCTTGCCAAACAAGTACTGGCATCTTCCGGTAAAGTACAGGCTTCCAGGCATAGAGTCACCGGTAGAGTAACCGATGCTAATAATGAACCGCTGATTGGGGTAAGTATAGTTATTCAAGGAAATAGCGGAGGAACTATAACGGATATTGACGGACGTTATACGTTGGAAGAAGTGGATGCCGATGCCACTTTGGTCTTCTCTTACATCGGTTATGTTCCACAGAAAATAGTTGTCGGAAATCAGCAGATATTGAATGTACAAATGAAAGAAGACAACCAGACTTTGGAAGAAGTCGTAGTAATAGGTTATGGTGTGCAAAAGAAAAGGGATATGACCGGTTCCATTGCTTCTATTAAAAGTAAGGATATCACAGCTATTCCTACTACCAATGCCTTGGAGGCATTACAAGGAAAAGTAGCCGGACTTGATCTTACAAACTCTTCGGGGCAAGCAGGAAGCACACCTAATTTTACGATCCGTGGAGAGCGTTCATTGACGGCTAGTAATGCTCCGTTGATTCTTGTGGATGGTATTGATTATGGTACCTCGCTAGATATAAATCCCACTGATATAGAATCTATTGAAGTGTTAAAAGATGCCTCTTCTACAGCTATTTATGGAACACGGGGTGCGAATGGTATTATTATGATTACGACTAAAAAGGGAAAAGAAGGAAAGTCAAAAGTATCCTTTAATGCTTTTGTTTCTTCTACCATGATAACTGATTATCCTGATATCATGGATGCTGAAGAATATGCCCAATACAAAAGAGAGGCCTATCGGGACAGAACAACAGGAAAAATACGCAGAGGATGCTGCTGTATTTGCTCCTGAAGAACTGACTTATCTGGAAAAAGGATATGATACGAACTATCGTGACATGTTGATGCACAACGGATTTAACCAAAATTATGAGGTGTCTGTATCCGGGGGCAATACGAAAACCAAACATAATATATCTTTGGGTTACAGAAGCGAAGAGGGACTCTTTAAGGATGATAATTATAAACGGTATAATGCCCGTGTAGCACTGGACCATCAATTGTTTGACAATGTGCAGGTAGGGACAAACATTATCTATGCCTATGTAGATAAGAATAATCGTTATAGTCCGCTGAATATGGCTAATAAAATTGTTCCTATCTCGAAACCTTATGATGAGGAGGGGAATTTAGTGATGTATCCGTCTCCCGGTTATAATACTCAGATGAATCCGTTGATTGACGATCAGGAGGGCATGCGTGTGGATAATACCATCCAGGAGCGTTTCTTCGGCAGCTTGTACCTGAACTGGAATATCACCAAGGATATTTTATTCCGTACAACGCTGGGATTGAACTCAGTGAATGTGCGTAGAGGCTTTTTCTGTGATAAGAACTCGTTGCAGGGAAGTGGCAAGGATTCACAATCCTATAAAGAGCACACCATGACACGTAATCTGACATGGGAGAATGTGCTGACTTATTCAAAGGACTTCTCTGATATCCATAGTTTGCAGGCAATGGTTGGAACCAGTACGATTCTCAACTCTAAAGAATATACCTATGCAGGTGGAAAGGGACAAGTATATGCTGATAACTGGTTCCATAATTTGTATTCCAATGAAAAAGAAATCACTATAAAAGAGTTCACTGGTCGATCAAAATCTGGCTTCCTTCTTTGGGCGTGTTAATTATAAATTGATGGATCGCTATATGCTGACTGCTTCTTTGCGTGCCGATGGTTCTTCTGTTTTTGCACCAGGTAAGAAATGGGGCTACTTTCCGTCTGTAGCACTGGCCTGGCGTATCAATGAAGAGAATTTCCTGAAAAATGTGGATGCTATTTCAAATTTAAAACTCCGGTTAAGTTGGGGACAATCTGGCCAATGTGCTATTGATCCTTATCAACCGTTGTTTGCTGGGTACTCCAACTTATTCGTTCAATAATGAGGGAGCTTATGGATTCTATCCTAAAACGATGTCAAACAAGGAACTGACTTGGGAAACTACCACGCAGTATAACCTTGGTCTGGATTTCGGATTTTTTAATAATCGTATTTCAGGTAGTATTGATATTTACAAGGCAGAAACCCGGGATATTTTAATGAATCGTGTAATTCCATCTATTAACGGTTATGCTTCGGTTATGGAAAATATCGGTAAGACTGAAAGTACTGGTGTTGATTTGACACTGAGCACGGTTAATATTCAAAACAAGAACTTCTCCTGGTTCTCAGATTTCTCATTGTCACACAATAGGGAAAAAATAAAAGAACTTGCTTCGGGACAATTAAAGGATGAGGCGAATGCTTGGTTTGTAGGAGAACCTTTCAAAGTGTTTTATGATTATAAGAAAGAAGGTATCTGGCAATTGGGTGAAGAGGCTGCCGCTGCTGCCAATGGACAGGAACCGGGTGATATAAAGGTACAGGATGTGGATGGTAATGGTGTCATAACGACAGATGATCGTATCATTTACAGTCAGCGTCCGGATGTAACTTTTGGTTTCAATAATACTTTTAATTATAAGGGGTTTGATTTGTCTGTATTCTTGTATGCTCGTTTGGGTCAGTGGATTGCGTATGATTATAATACTACGTATCGTATCAATGCGTTGGAAAATGGTGGAAATGTAGATTAACTGGACTCCCGAGAACCCTACCAATGCTTTTCCGCGTCCTAATAAAAGTAAGAGTTATACACAGGTTACTTACTATTCAACGTTGAAGTATGAAGATGGTTCTTTCTTTAAAATACGCGATATTACGTTGGGATATACTTTCAAACCGGAACTTTTGAAACATCTCAATCTATCCAGACTCCGTGTATATGCTACAGCAAAGAATTTCTTTACTTTCAGCAAGATTGATAATTATGATCGAACAGGGAGGAAGTATTTCTTCCCTATGACAAAACAACTTAGTATTTGGTCTGAATGTAGAATTTTAACTGGTAAAGAATGAAAATTATGAAACGAATTACATTATTATATGCATTGGCAGCTACTCTTATGGTTTGCTCGGGCTGCTCTGATTTTTGGAAGAACACAATCGTAGTGCGGTTACTACCGAAGGTGGTTATTATGATACTGAGAAAGGTTTTGAGTCTTTGATTAACTCTTGTTATACTCCCTTGCGTTTTTGGGGTGGAAGTCTGCTGCTATGGCATTCAGTGAAACGGGAACGGATATATTGGCTCCGGGCGGCGGTTGTGATTATCCCGCCATTGTTTCTTATCAGAATGATTTTGATGGGACCAATCCTATCAGTAAAGAGTATTATGACCGTTTTTACAAAGCGATCAACTTTTGTAATACAGCCATCTATCATGTAAAGAATGTTCCGTTCAGTGATAAGGCACTTACCAGTAAACGAGAAGCAGAGGTGCGTTTCTTACGGGCGTATTATTATTGGATTCTGGTGGAAACATTTGGAGATACTTATTATACGGATCAGCCATCGGAGTCTATTGTTATGGCACCTAGGAAAACCTCGGTTTCAGAGATTTATACTCATATTTTTGAAGATTTGGATTTTTGTATGGATAGCCGGTTGTCTGTTGCGCAATCGGATGGAGGGCGTGTTACGATGTGGGCTGCCAAAGCTTTGAAGGCTCGTTTGCTATTGACTAGAGCAAGTGAATTGAATGATAAAGCATTGTATGAACAAGCCTATACTTTGGCAAAAGAAGTGATTGATAATGGCCCTTTTGAGTTATCAAAGGATTTTGCCTCAGTATTTGATATGGAAAATTCTGATGGAAATGGCAATAAGGAAGTGATTTGGTATATTGATTATTCTTCTACCAATCAGTTGTATAATCAGGAAATGGATAATGATATTATTCGTTCAGGGGGTAACCATACTCATTTGATTTTCTGTATGAAGTATGATGATCAGCCCGGTATGGTCAGAAGCATAGAATATGGTCGTCCTTTTAATCACTATATGCCGACGCGTTATTTGCTGGATTGTTATGACGAGAATATAGACCAACGTTTTGAAGTGACTTTCCGTTCGTTATGGAAGGCTAATGGAGGAAAAACCGGAGATAACTACCCTTATATGGTACAAGGGGATACTGCTATATGGATAACAAAAGATGTTGTTCCTCAGGTAAAGCGTCAGTGGGCCAAAGGACGTTATCAGATACTTGATCGGACAGATATTTATCATGAAGATGGTTCTGTAAAAAGTCAGAAACAATGTATGCCTATCTCTAAATTTGAAGACCCTACTCGTGCTACGGTGAACGAGGATCGTGGAACACGGGATGCTTTTATAATCCGTGTGGCAGAAATGTATTTAATTGTGGCGGAAGCAGGAGCAAAAGCCGGCAAGGCGGATGCGTTGGCTTATATGAATATTCTTCGTGCCCAAAGAGCTAAGGCTGGCAAAGAGGAGGCTATGAAAGTTGCTCAAAGTGACATTGAGGATATTGATTTCATATTGGATGAACGTGCTCGGGAATTGGTCGGAGAACAATTGCGTTGGTTTGATTTGAAACGAATGGGAAGTGAAATATTTATCCGTCGGATAAAAGCCGGAAATCCTGATGCCGGTAAAAATGTGAAAGCTTATCATATGTTGCGTCCATTTCCACAAACTTTATTGGACGCCATAACGAATAAAGACGAATTTTTACAAAATGAGGGATATAAATAGGCTTGTAGGAAATAGGGTGAAAAGGTAGTTAGGAAAAATGGCAGCTGTTGGTTCTTATACCAAAGTTGCCGTTTTTTCTATTTTAACCTTGTATTTTATGTCTAATTGATAATTTATTCTAGGAGGAAATCTACATTTGGTTATCTTTGTACTTTGTTTGGTAAATCGATATAAAATGGAAAACACAATAAAGTTAAAATATATATGGGGCATCTTGTTGTTAGCTCTTCATTTTGTTTTTGTCAAAGGACAACCGATTTGTGTTGCACGTCAATATACTGTTAGAGATGGATTGATTCAAAGTAATCCGGCGCAGATTCTTCAAAGTCATAATGGTTTTATATGGGTCAGTACTTGGAATGGGGTAAGCCGGTTTGATGGACGCGATTTCGAAACTTTTCAGTTTGATTCTCTTTTGAACCAGCACATGCAGCGGCTGGAGAATACGGCCGACGGCAATTTATGGATGATTGCATACGATCGTCATAGCCTGTATTTATATGATATTCGTGAAAATAAGCTGATCAATGTTCTGAAACAGTATGAACAACATTTTAATACTCCGTTGCAAATAGAAAATTTGTATCCTTTATCCAAAGGGATTACTTGGGTTACTTTAAATAATGGAGGATGTTTCAGAATTTCAGATAAAGAGTGTACTGTTTCTTCAGGGATTCAGTATATTACAGCTATTGATGATGTGGAACTGGGGAAAGTCAGTAGGGTCTTTGAAGATAAACAGGGAGAGGAATGGGTATTTAGTGACAAGGGAGTTAGCATATTTGGCAAGCGGACCATTAGTTCATATCCCTTTTCTATGTTCGAAACAATGGATAATCTTGTTTTTCTTGCATCACAGAATGGCAGGCTAGCCTATTATGATGTAAATACCATGCAATTCAACATCGTTCCTTTTCAAGAGAAGATTCAGCATATAAACGGAATTAAAGTGTTGAAAGATAATCAGCTGGCTGTTTTGTCTGATAAAGGTTTGTACCTATGCCGTTTCCCTGAACTGGCGATGGAGAAATATGATTTCTCTCTTCCGGGGCATGATGATGCGGCTGTGAGAAAAGTCTACCAGGATTCTAAAGGATTTCTATGGATATTTACCGGATTGCCGGGAATTATCCGGCTTGATCCGGAAACCGGAGTGAAACAATATTTGAATACTCCTTCCGGATACATGGCTTCTTCTCCGGAAAATGAACTCTTTATTTATGAAGATCCTAACGGAGTGGTTTGGACTATTCCTTATAAAGGTATATTCAGTTATTATGACGAAAAGAGCCGGGAGCTAAAAGTCTATTTTACACCGGGAAGGAATCATATACCTTATTCTCCTATTATTAAAACAACTTATGTTGACAAACAAAATAATTTGTGGATCAAATCCCAGCGCTCATTTATAAAAATGTTCTTTCCGCCCAGTCCCTATACTTATAGGGAGTTGGACAATTATTTTGACACAAAATCATTTCTGTTTGATAGCGACGAACATTTATGGATTGCAACAAAGAAAGGGATTATACGTATTATGGATTCACAGAAAAACTTGTTGGGTTATTTGTCGCCTGATGGGGAACTGGCTCAAACGGAAACAGTTTTTGCAGAAGGTGGAATCTATGTCATGCTGAAGGATCAGGCGCAGACAATATGGCTTGGCAGTAAGGAAAACGGATTGTTCAGACTTGTTCCTCGGAATCGTCCTTATCATTATGAAGTATATCATTATATGAATAATCCGTCGGATCCTTATTCCATCAGTGACAATAAAATATCATGCATCGATGAGGATCATAACGGACGTATTTGGATTGGTACTTACGGTGGCGGATTGAATTTGGTTGAGGAAAAGGAAGATGGGGCGATACGTTTTATTCATGCGGAGAATAAATTGTCCGGTTTTCCTATTAATCGTACCAACAGTATTCGTTGTATGGTGGAGGGACCCGGTCATACTATGCTGGTGGGTACTATAGAAGGTTTGATCACTTTTTCTTCTGATTTTTCGGATTACGAAATATTCGTTTTTATCTTAACCTTCCTCGTCCGCAGGTGGCTGACGGATTGTGTAGTGCTGATGTGATGTCTGTTTTACGAACGACGGATGAAACTATCTATTGTTATTGTTATGGAGGTGGCCTTTGTAAGTTGGTTTCGTCAAATTTATTATCTGATGAACTTCGGTTCCGGTCGTTCGGCAAAGAGACATCTCCGTTGGCTAGAGCCTTGATTGAAGATAAAAATCATAATATATGGATCGGCTCGGAAACGGATATCACTCTGTTTGATGTGCACGATCAGACTTTTGAGTCTTTTGGAGAAACTTTTTTCAATCGCTCTTTTAATTATAGTGAATGTCTTCCGGTTACAGACAGGCAAGGGGATATCTTAATGGGTACAGAAGGCGGTATGCTTGTCTTTTCTCCGGATAGTATCGTTAAGCAGACTTATGAAGCTCCTATTGTAGTGACAGGTATAAAATATTCGGAGGATAATTTGTCTCATGTATTGAGTGATGCGGATTATTTAGAGATCCCTACCCGGCGGAGGAATTTTACCATCTCATTTGCTGCGTTGGATTATACTAATTCCTTGGATATCGAGTATGCTTATAAGTTGGATGATAATCAATGGTATTATATAGGTAAGAAGAACTCGGTTAGTTTTGTAAGTCTTCCGGCAGGAAAATATCAATTTCAGATAAAGGCGACCAATGGGATGGTATTTGGATGAACACTGTGAAAACGGTTACTTTACAGGTATTACCCACCTTTTGGGAAACCGGTTGGGCTAAGGCTTTTTATCTAGTTGTTGTCTTGGTGATATCTTTAGCTATCGGATATGTTTTTTTCTATATTTACTATTTGAAGCATAAGGTAAATATGGAACAAAGATTGGCGGAAATAAAAGTACGTTCTTTTATTGATATCTCACATGAACTACGTACTCCTTTAACCCTTATATCCGGTCCGGTATCCGAAGTGTTGTCCCAGGAGCCTTTGACTTCCCGGACCCGGCATCATCTTCAATTGGTTCAGAAAAATATCAATCGTATGTTATTGCTCATTAATCAAGTATTGGATTTCAGAAAGATACAGAATAAAAAAATGGGCTTGACTATTGAATACCGGGATATCATTATCATGCTTCATAATATAATGGATAATTTCCGGTTGTTGGCAACAGAAAAAAATATAAATTTTTCTCTTCAGACAACGTTGCCTTCTGTTTTTTTGTGGATAGATAGTGATAAGTTCGAGAAAATTATCTTTAACTTGCTTTCCAATGCCTTTAAGTATACACCGGATAACAAGTCGATTACCTTGATTGTGATGGAAAGCGGACAGTTTGTTTCGATTGCCGTAAAAGATGAAGGTATTGGCATCTCTAAAGATAAAGTGTCATCCATATTTGAACGTTTCACTACAGTGTCCAAGGAAAATGACATGCAGCCTTCATCGGGTATAGGGCTTTCGCTGGTGAATGAGTTGGTTAAAATGCTGCATGGGGAAATTCAGGTCGAAAGTGAAGTAAAGAAAGGAAGTGTATTCAAACTGGTTTTGCATAAAGGAAAAGAAATATATGCTCAGGATAAAAATGTTGAATATATATTGAACGACACTTCGGAAGAACAGGAAACGGTCTTGGCGGAACCGGAACAAAATGATAAAACATTTTTGCCGGACATGCCTCCGGCAACAAAAGAAACTTTAGTAAAAGTGATGGTAGTGGAGGATAATGCGGAGTTGCGTCAATTTATATGTGAAATATTGTCGGGCACTTACCGTGTTGTTGGAGTTGCCGACGGGGTGATGGCATTGGAAAAGATAGAAGAGGAAATTCCGGATTTTATTATTACGGATATTATGATGCCGCGTATGGATGGTATTGAATTGATAAGGCACATCAAGGAGAATGTCAATACCTGTGATATCCCTCTTATTATCCTTTCTGCAAAATCGTCTGTTGAGGATCGTATTCAATGTTTACAATTAGGGATTGATGATTATATACCTAAACCTTTCAGCAGCGATTATTTAAAATCGAGAATTGAGAGCTTGATCAGGCAAAGAAAAGTGCTTCAGTCGGCTTTTTTGTCAAAGTATGGTGCTCAGCCGAAGAAAGAACCTTTAGAAGCCGTCGCTTATCCTGTGTCGCAAATTGTTCCTTTGGATGAGTTGTTTATGCAGAAGCTGGTAGGATTTATGGAAGAGAATTACAGTAATCCGGGGCTGCGGGTGAATGATCTGGCAGAGTTCATGAATATGAGCCGCTCTGTATTCAATCGGAAAGTGAATGGTATCATGGGGATTTCTCCGATAGAATATATAAAGAATTATAGGTTGAATAAAGCGAAAAGTTTTATACAAAGTGGTATGTCTTTCTCTGAGGTCGCTTTTGCCGTCGGCTTCTCTGATCCCGGTTACTTTGGCAAGGCGTTTAAAAAAGCATTTAATCAGACTTTGACTGAGTATAAAAATAATAACTAAGTTCCGTTTTGTGCTGTTTATGAAGGTAAATAGCAAGAAAATACCTTATTGATGTAAGATTTTACCTTTGGCTCTCAAGGGTAAAATCTATCTTTGTGCTCATTGACACAGTATGAAAATGTTCCGGAAAACTTTTATGAGTATAATTTTTAAAACATGATAGGATGAGTACAAAATTTTATGTAATAGCTGTTTGGACGCTGTTAAGTTTTGTGGTAAAAGTAAATGCACAAGACAAAGTGGAATGTTGGGACCGGTTTGAGTTGAGTTTTAAACAGGTGACCAAAGGGAATCCTTTTGATATACGTCTTTCCGCTACTTTCGTTTGTGGAAAGGAAAAGAAAACGGTGGAAGGATTTTATGATGGTGAGAATACTTATAGGATACGGTTTATGCCTGCTGTCGCCGGGGAATGGAGGTATGTTACATCTTCCAGTATAGGGGCTATGAATGGTCGGAAAGGTACATTCACAGTGATACCTGCCGGAAAAGATAATCATGGCATGGTATTGGTGGACGGAGAACATAATTTTAAATATGCGGACGGTACCCGTTATTATCCGATGGGTACGACGGCCTATGCATGGACACATATGAAGGAAACGACTCAGGAGGCTACTTTGAAATCGTTTGGTGAAGCCGGTTTTAATAAGGTAAGGATGTGTGTGTTTCCTAAAAACTATTCTTTAGTGAAAGACGAGCCTGCGCTTTATCCTTTTGAAATAAGGAAGACGATAAAAGATAAGGAAGGAAATGAAAGGAAAGAATGGGACTTTGACAGATTTGACCCGGCTTTTTTTCAGCATTTGGAGAAACGGATAGACCAACTGAACCGTTTGGGGATTGAGGCGGATTTGATCCTTTTCCATCCTTATGATAAGGGAAGATGGGGCTTTGATGCTATGTCGAATGAGGTGAATGTACGTTATATTAAATATATTACTGCTCGTTTGGCTTCTTTTAGAAATGTATGGTGGTCTATGGCAAACGAGTGGGATTATGTAAAAGCGAAAACTGTGGATGATTGGAAGCTGTTGACAAAAACTGTGGTTGAGAATGATCCTTATCGCCATTTATGTTCTATTCATGGAGCGACGGCTACTTATTTTGATTATTGGATGCCTGAATTTACCCATGTCAGCATTCAGGATGAGGCACCGGTGCTGAGTTCTACCGCTTCTGCTACTTTAAGAAAAATTTATCGCAAACCGGTTATATGTGATGAGGTTGGGTATGAAGGGAATCTACCTTATCGTTGGGGAAGGTTAAGTCCGCAGCAGATGACTTGCTTTATTTTGAATGGTTTGTTGGGTGGAATTTATGTCACTCACGGTGAATGTTATCAGCAGGGGAACGAACCTATCTTTTGGGCGCAAGGGGGATCTTTAAAAGGTGAAAGTTGGAAACGTGTGAAATTTTTAAGAACGATTATTGAAGCTGCTCCCCATCCGTTGGAGATGGCAGATATCAGTCGTGACTTGGTTACTTCTACTGCTGGACCAGATTATTATCTGGTCAATATGGGAAAAGATGTGAAAGGTTTCTGGACTTTTAATCTGCCGGTAAAAAATGCGGATTATAACAAATTGCAAAAGAATAAACGGTTTAAAGTGGAGATTATTGATGTGTGGGCCATGACTGTCACGGAATATCCTGTGATATTTGAAACAACGGAGGAATTGGATTATCGTGTTTTTGATATACATCATCGGGGAGTAAGAATTCCGGATGCTCCTTATATTGTTCTTAGAATAACAGAAGTGAAATGATGGGATAAGCCTTCTGACGGGAGATGATTGATTTTTTTTTATCATAAAAAAGGCTAATAGTTTTCGATTCTTTTTGTTTTAGCTTAAATTTGCGGTATAATTAACTCCCTAGATACACTAAAATGTTAAATACAGTAGAAGAAGGATTGGAAGATATTCGCCAAGGCAAAGTATTGATCGTTGTTGATGACGAAGATCGTGAAAACGAAGGCGATTTTATCGTTTCAGGAGAAAAGATTACTCCTGAAATTGTAAATTTTATGATTACTCATGGCAGAGGGTTGTTATGTGCTCCTCTGCCACGTTCACGTTGTGAAGAACTTTGTCTGGCTCCGATGGCAGAAGAAAACACTTCATTGCTAGGTACACCGTTTACTATGTCGGTAGATTTAAGAGGGTATGGCTGTACTACGGGAGTTTCTGCTTTCGACCGTTCGTCAACAATAAAAGCTTTGGTGGCAGGAAATCTGAATCCTTCCGAGTTTGCTCGTCCCGGACACGTTTTCCCTCTATATGGTGCGGAAAATGGGGTCTTGGAGCGTAATGGACATACCGAAGCCACATTGGATATGACAAGAATGGCAGGTTTGAAACCCGGAGGAGCTCTTGTTGAAATTTTGAATGAAGATGGTACAATGGCGCGTCTTCCCCAACTAGGTGAGATTGCAGCAAAATTCGGTTTGAAAATTGTTTCCATTAAGGATATTCAGGAATATCGTAAAAAACATAACCTCTAAATCTAATAAATATGGCACTCAATCAAAGAAGAGTAAAGATATTGCATCTGATTCGTGAAGACGGGCATGCAAAAGTTCAGGACCTTAGTAAAATTTTCAATGTGACGGATGTAACGATCCGTCAGGATTTGGAAGCCTTGGAACAAATGGGGTATATCCAAAGAGAGCATGGAGGTGCGTTTCTGAAAGGAGTAGGGTCGTTTGCCAAGACCGGACAATTGTTCAATCAGACTCATTTGGAGGAAAAGAAAGAAATTGCTCAGAAAGCTATTCAGTTTATTCAGGAGGGGGACAGTATAATTCTTGATTCCGGTTCTACAACTACAGAGATCGCAAAGCTTTTAATGAATTATAAGGACCTGACAGTCATTACTAATGCTTTGAATATAGCTTTGATTTTAGGTGAGAATCATGGTATTAATCTAATTGTTACCGGAGGTGAGTTCAAGGCTCCTACACTTTCTTTGACAGGAAAAATGGCGGCCGATTCATTTAAAGATATACGCGCTAATAAATTGTTTCTAGCTACAGCTGGTATTTCTTCGGATATGAAGCTGACTTATCCTAGTTTAAGTGATTTGGTCGTGAAATCTGCTATGATAGAGTCTGCCAGTAAAGTGTATCTGGTGGCTGATTGTTCAAAAATAGGTGTCAGTGCTTTTGCTAGTTTAGGCTCGGTTTCATTAGCAAATGCTATTATTACAGATAGTACTATAACCGAAGAGGATTTTGAAAGATTAAAAGAATTAGAGGTCGAAGTTATCTGATTCTTACTGAAACAAAGGTAATATGGGTGATTGAGAATGTTGGAAAATACATTCTTGATCACCTTTTTTATCAACTCTGATTTTTGCTTCCCTATTTGTCCTTATTGTTTGCTTCTTTTTTTATAACTGTTCTGCTGGGTACAAAAGAGACGATCGAAGAGTCTTATTTATATAGAGATATAACCTTGTTGACAGAATAAATTAATTGTCCCGGTTTATAGGTTATATGGGAATATATTGTTAATATAATCAAATTGAATTTCATTTTCTTTCGTTTAATGTTGGATAATTCCGGTTGAATTCCGTTATTTGCGAAAGAATAAGAAAGTAAATGATAATAATATGCAAGTTGAAACGTTAGAATTACAATCGGAAAAGAATCGGAAACGATTGGTTGAGATTGTGTATAAAGCAAAAGCAGGGCACATTGGAGGTGATCTATCGTGTCTTAACGTGCTTACAGCACTTTATTTTGATATAATGCGTGTTTGGCCGGATAAACCAAAGGAAACGAAAAGAGATCGTTTTGTAATGAGTAAGGGACACTGTGTGGAGGCTTTATATGTTACTCTTGAGGCAAAAGGCTTTATTTCTCATGAGATAACCGATACTTTAGGTGAGTTCGGGTCTATTTTGTCCGGTCATCCTACTATAGAGGTACCGGGTATTGAAGTAAATACGGGAGCTTTAGGGCATGGCTTGTCTGTAGGCGTTGGAATGGCGATTGCTGCCAAAATGGATAAAGCTGATTATAAAACGTATGTACTGATGGGAGATGGTGAGCAAGGGGAAGGTTCGATATATGAAGCTGCTATGGCAGGAAACCAATATAAATTGGATAATCTGGTAGCCATTATTGACCGTAATCGTTTGCAGATCAGCGGTACAACCGAGGAGGTCATGTCATTGGAGAGTATGCGTGACCGCTGGACTGCTTTCGGCTGGGATGTGTTGGAAATGAATGGGGATGAAATGGAAGATATCATCCGGACTTTCCATTCTATTGATTATACGAATAAAAAGCCTCATTTGCTTATCTCCCATACTACAAAAGGGAAAGGAGTATCTTATATGGAAGGCATTGCAAAATGGCATCATGGCGTGCCTACAGCCGAACAATATGAAGAGGCTGTTCGCGAGATATCCGAAAGAATTGAAAAACTAGAAAAAGAAAACAATGGCAAATAATATAATAGCGTGCAGAAAGAGCTTACAGATACATTGCTGGAGTTGGCTCGTCAGGATAAAGATATTGTGGCGGTTACAACAGACGCCAGGGGTTCTGTTACTTTGGGAGATTTTGCAAAAGAATTACCCGCACAGTTTGTAGAATGTGGAATAGCCGAACAGGATGCGGTAGGAATTTCAGCAGGTTTGTCACATAGCGGAAAAAAAGTTTTTGTATGTGGTCCGGCTTGCTTCTATGTGGCACGTAGCTTGGAACAGGTGAAAGTTGATTTGGCTTACAGTCAGAATAATGTGAAGATATTGGGAGTGAGTGGTGGTGTCGCATACGGTGCTTTAGGGCTACTCATCATAGTCTGCATGATATTGCCGTATTAAGAACTTTTCCGGGAATGAATATCGTTCTCCCTGTGATGCCCGTCAGACACGTAAGTTGGTCAAGCTATTGGTCGATTATCCCGAACCGGTGTATGTACGTGTAGGAAGAGCTGCTGTTCCCGATGTGTATGAGAATGATGATTTTGATTTTGTTCTGGGAAAAGCTAATATGCTGCTGGATGGTACGGACCTGACCATCATTGCCGCCGGAGAAACGGTTTATCATGCTTATCAAGCTGGTTTGATATTACAGGAGAAAGGCATTAAGGCACGTGTGTTGGATATGTCTTCCATAAAGCCTGTTGATGTGGAAGCTATCAAGAAAGCGGCAGAAGAAACCGGAAGAATTATCACTGTGGAAGAGCATAGTCAGTTTGGTGGTTTGGGAGCTATTGTGGTTGAGACGCTTTCTGAAAATCCGGTTCCGGTACGTATTATCGGTATTCCCGATGAAAATGTAGTTCATGGAAATTCTCATGAAATCTTTGCTCATTATGGGTTGGATAAAGAAGGAATCTGTAAGGCTGCTCTTGAATTCATGAAAAAATAAACATGTCCTTTTAAAATCTAATAGTATGATTAGCAAAATAATTACCATAGACCAAAGTACTTCGGCGACAAAAGCTATGCTGTTCTCTGAAAGTTGCGAATTGTTGCATCGGGTCAATATAGAGCATCAGCAATTCTATCCGCAACTAGGATGGGTGGAACACGATGCCGAAGAAATTTATAAAAATACCATAGAAGCTATACATTGTTTGCTAGAGAAGGAGGAAGTGAATGGGAAAGACATTTCTTATTCTCTTGCCATCACAAATCAGCGTGAAACGGTAGTTGTTTGGAATAAGCGGACTGGTAAACCTGTTTATCACGCCGTGGTATGGCAATGCCAGCGAGGGGCAGCTATTTGCAAGGAACTGAAAGATAAGGGATACAGCGGACTGGTACAACGGAAGACCGGATTACTTATCGATCCTTATTTTTCTGCCAGTGGTGCTAAGTGGATATTGGATAACGTGGAAAATGCACGTGAACTGCAGAAAGGGTGATTTGTTGATGGGCACTATTGATTCCTGGCTGATTTGGAAACTGACCGAAGGCAGGAATCATCTGACTGATTATACGAATGCGTCGCGTACCATGCTTTTTAATATTCATACTTTAGACTGGGATGAAGAGTTGTTGAAACTCTTCACTATCCCCCGGAGTATGATGCCGGAAGCTTTGCCCTGTGATGCTATTTTTGGAGAAACAACGATAGAGGGTTTGTTCAAATCTCCGATACAAATAGCAGGTGTTTAGGTGATTCCCATGGAGCATTAACCGGTCAGATGTGTTTTGAGGCAGGTATGGGGAAGGTGACATACGGAACAGGCTCATCGGTCATGGTTAATATTGGAGAAGAGGCTGTTACTGCTCCTGAAGGGCTGGTCACGTCCGTTGGATTCTCGGCTTTAGGCAAAGTGTATTATGCTTTCGAAGGAAATATCCATTGTACCGGAGCCACTATCAAGTGGATGGTGGAGAAATTGGGATTGGTGGATTCGTTCAATCAAATTGAACCTTAGCGACTTCGGTTAAAAACAATGATGGAGTCTATCTGGTTCCGGCTTTTACCGGATTGGGAGCTCCCTGGTGGAAACCGGATGCCAAAGCTGCCATCTGGGGAATGACACTGAATGCAGGCAAGGCACATGTGTTGCGTGCGGGATTGGAATCTATCGCTTATCAAGTGAAGGATTTGATAGACATGATGACACGGCAGGCAGGTATCGAATTGAAAGCCCTTCGTGTTGACGGAGGCCCCACGAAGAATCAGTTCCTGATGCAATTTCAGGCTGATATGTTGCAGGCTGTCATTAACCGTTCGGAAATAGAAGAAGCTTCTGCATTAGGGGCTGTTGTCATGAATGGCTTTGCCCGTAAGAAATGGACTAGTTTCCAAGAAGCTGCTGCCATGCGTACCATTGATAATTGCATTACTCCCTGTATGGAGGAAAAGGAACTTCAATCCTTGTATAGCGGATGGCGTGAAGCTGTCAAAAAAGTAATAGGACAGAATAACTAACTGAATATATCGTAACTTTTAATACCATTAGAAATGAAAAACAAGAAGAAAATGTGTTTTGGTGTTATCATTGGAACACGCGCTTATTTTAACTCGGAATTAGCAAAAGACGTTCGCAAACAATTGCTGGAAACACTGACAAAAGAAGGGTATGACTATGTCATTCTTCCCGAAGACGCTACGCCGACAGGCAGTAGCAGTATCGAAACAAGAGAAGATGGCTTGAAGTGTGCTAAATTGTTCCGTGAGAATCGGGAACGTATAGATGGAATCATTGTTTCACTGCCCAATTTCGGTTTTGAAATCGGTATCATCAATGCCATCAGTGTGGCCGATCTGAATGTGCCTGTTTTGGTTCAGGCATGTGATGACGAGAATGATAAAGTTGATTTGGATAGCCGTCGTGACGCATTCTGTGGTAAGATTTCCGTATGCAATAACTTGTATCAGTACGGCATTCCTTTTACTGATACCACCCTTCATACTTATTCTATTTATTCTGATTTGCTGGCTGCCGATATCAATAAATTTGCAGCTATCTGCCGTGTAGTTAATGGTCTTCGTCATGCTCGTATCGGTGCTATCGGTACTCGTCCCGCAGGATTCCAGACGGTTCGTGCCAGTGAGAAGCTGTTGCAGGCATCGGGTATTACAGTCATTCCGGTAGACCTTTCCGAGATTTTGGCTGCTGCCCATAAGATTGAGGATACCGATGAGGTATTGCAGGCCAAACTGAAAGAAATCAGACAGTATGCTGTTGTTCCTGAACAATACAATGATAAACTGATTTTGCAGGCTAAATTTGGTGTGGCTGTAGAACAATGGATGGAAGCCAATGAAATTGATGCTGTAGCTATCCAGTGTTGGGACTCTTTGGAGCAAAACTATGGTTGTGCAGCTTGTGTGACTATGAGTATGTTGAGTGAAAAATTAATCCCTGCTGCTTGTGAAGTGGATATTGCCGGTGCAGTGTCTATGTATGCGTTGACATTGGCTTCCGGTCGCCCGTCGGCATTACTTGACTGGAACAATAACTTTGCCGAGGATCGTAACAAGTGTGTGTGTACACATTGTGGTAACTTCCCTAAATCATTTGTAATGAATGATTTGAAGTTAGGAACATTAGGAGTGTTGGGCAGAACATTAGGTAAGGTACATACTTTCGGTGCCGTTTACGGTAAAGTAAACAGGGTGATTTCACCTTCTTCCGCATCTCGACAGATGATACGAAGGGTTGTATCAAGTCTTATTTGGGCAAAGGTGACCTGACCGATGACCCATACGGAATGGATGGTTGTATAGCAGTAACCAAGGTGGATAATCTGCAGCCGCTTATGAAATATATCTGTAAGAATGGATTCGAACATCATGTGGCTATGTGCGTGGTAATGTGAAAGATATTTTGGCGGAAGCTATTGAAACTTATCTGAACTGGAATATCTATATTCACGAATAATATCGATGAAATATGATATTGGTAGATAATTACTTTTTGGCAATCCTCTGCTGTGTTATTTGCTGTGCCTGCTGGGGCTCTTGGGCAAATACGCAGAAGATGGTTGCCGCCAAGCAATGGAGCTTTGAACTGTTTTATTGGGATTTGACCGTCGGTCTGTTCCTTACAGCTTTATTGGGGGCGGTGACTTTAGGAAGTATGGGAAGTGAAGGCCGTACCTTTTTTCAGGATTTGGCAGTCATGGACTGGTCTAGCATTCAATATGCATTCTTGGGCGGTGTTGTGTGGAACTTTGGCAATATATTTCTTACCGCAGCCATTGCTGTAGCCGGAATGTCAGTAGGTTTTCCTATCGGTGGAGGCTTGGCCTGGATTGGAGGTATTGTATTCAATTATTTATTAATCTCTTTGGCCGGTCAGACCTATCAGGGAAATCAGCTTTTACTATGGAGTGGTGTGTTAGTCATCATTGTAGCTATACTGATCTGCGGAAAAGCGTACGGAAAGTTATCGTCCGGCAAGGCTTCCACTCCGAAGAAGGGGATTCTGCTGGCCATTATGGCAGGTATCGCTATCATGTTTTTTTACGGATTGGTAGTGAAATCTCTTGACCCGCAGTATGTGGCGGGAGGAACCGGAACGCTGACTCCTTATACAGGTGTGTTCTTCTTTGCGGTAGGTATTCTGGCCAGCACACCTATATTCAATACCTTTGCCATGAAGCATCCGGTAGAAGGCAAGGCGGTGACCATGAAAGATTACTTTGCCGGCGATGCCAAGACCCATCTCACAGGTATGCTGGGAGGCTTTATCTGGATGGGCGGCATGGTGATTAGTTTTATGGGAGCAGGTGCTGCCAATCCGGCTATCTCTTATGCCTTAGCAACGCAGCGCCTGTGGTGGCTATGATCTGGGGAGTTTTTGTCTGGAAGGAATTTAAGGAAGCTCCGAAGGGGACCAATAAACTGATTGCGGCTATGTTCTCCTTGTTTATTATCGGATTAATAAGCATTACTTTGTCAAATTAGAAATTAGATGAAGAGAAATTATAAAATAGGGCTTGTAATGAAGTCGTTACAAGCCGATTTTTTCAAAGTGATGAAAGAAGGGGCCATTCAGTATGCGGCCCCTCTTCCGTTTTTGGATTTGGTTTGTGTGGGAACGGCTACACAGACAGAGGTAGAGGAACAGGTTGACTTGATGTATTCCTTGATTCATCAGCAAGTCGATGCTATCGTATTGGTTCCTATAGATTCAAAAGCCTTAGTTCAGCCTGTAGTAGAGGCTGTCAGGAAAGGAGTTCCGGTAATCAATATTGATATCCGGTTGGATACTCAGCTATTGGAGCAGGCAGGAGTAGAAGTGGCTTTTGTGGGACCGGATAATTTTGCAGCTGCGTATGAAGTGGGTAAATTATTGGATAAGAAGTTGCGGAATGAAGATAAAGTTGCTATTATTGAAGGATTGGCGGCAGCCGATAATGCGCAGCAGCGTAAAAGAGGTTTTATCAAGGCGATAGAAGAAAAAGGGTTAAGATTGGTGGCATCCGAACCGGCCGACTGGGAAACGGAGAAAGCCGCCGAAGTTTTTCAGGCTATGTGGATGCGGTATCCTGATTTGAAAGCTGTATATTGCAGCAATGATGCGATGGCGTTGGGGGTTCTTCAGCAGATGCAAGAAAAAAATTGCTATCTGCCTGTAGTGGGCTTTGATAATGATGCGGTGATGAAAGAATTTCTTTCTACGGGAAAACTGGTTGCAACAGCTGATATTTTCAGCTCACAGATGGCTGTCCGGGGCATTGAGTTCGCTTTGGATGTATTGGAGGGAAAAATAGAGAATAGAGGGGTTCATTCTACAGCTTACGAAATTATTAAACAATGAGTTCGTAGGGAAACGGCCCATACTGAGATATGCACTTAAGGCACCGGCTGTTTAACTTCTTAATATTGCCGGCAATGAGCAATATTAAGAAGTATTCTTTTTACGAATGAAATATTTAGTGTAATTTTGTGGCTCAAAATAAATTAAATAGAATCATTATGGCAGCAAAACCAGGTATACCTAAAGGAACGAGAGATTTTTCGCCGGTGGAAATGGCGAAACGTAATTATATATTCAATACGATTCGTGATGTATTTCATCTTTTCGGCTATCAGCAGATTGAAACTCCTTCTATGGAGAATTTGTCTACCTTGATGGGAAAATACGGTGATGAAGGGGATAAGTTATTGTTTAAGATACAGAACTCAGGTGATTATTTCAACGGCATTACCGATGAGGAATTGCTGAGCCGCAATGCGGTAAAGTTAGCGAGCAAATTCTGTGAAAAGGGATTGCGCTATGACCTCACTGTACCGTTCGCCCGTTACGTGGTCATGCACCGTGACGAAATCAGTTTCCCTTTCAAGCGTTATCAAATTCAGCCGGTTTGGCGTGCGGACCGTCCTCAGAAGGGCCGTTATCGTGAATTCTATCAGTGTGATGCCGATGTGGTAGGCAGTAATTCTTTATTGAATGAAGTGGAGCTGGTACAGATGATAGACCGGGTATTTGGCAAATTCGGAGTACGCGTTTCAATTAAAATCAATAATCGTAAGATATTGACCGGTATTGCCGAGATCATAGGTGAGGCCGATAAAATTGTGGATATCACCGTAGCTATTGATAAGCTGGACAAGATAGGCTTGGAAAATGTAAATGCGGAATTGGCTTCTAAAGGGATTCCTCAAGAGGCTATTGATAAATTGCAGCCGATTATTTTATTGAGTGGAAGCAATGAAGAGAAATTGGAAACTTTGAAAACAGTCCTTGCAGCCAGTGAAACGGGAATGAAGGGAGTAGAAGAAAGTGAATTCATATTAAAAACCGTATCTACACTGGGTGTGAAGAGTGAAGTGGAACTGGATTTGACTTTGGCTCGTGGCTTGAATTATTATACTGGCGCTATTTTTGAAGTGAAAGCTTGGATGTACAGATTGGCAGTATCAGCGGTGGCGGCCGTTATGATAACCTGACCGGTGTCTTTGGTATGGACGGTATGTCTGGTGTAGGTATCTCTTTCGGAGCCGACCGTATTTTTGATGTGTTGAATCAGTTGGATTTGTACCCGAAAGAAGCGGTGAACGGAACTGAACTGTTGTTTGTAAACTTCGGTGATAAAGAAGCTGCTTATTGTCTGCCTATCCTGCAAAAGTCCGTGAAACAGGGGTACGTGCCGAAATTTATCCGGATGCTGCTAAAATGAAGAAACAGATGGGATATGCCAATGACAAGCAGATTCCTTTTGTCGCCATTGTTGGTGAAAATGAAATGAACGAAGGGAAACTGACTTTGAAGAATATGACTACGGGCGAGCAGTCACTGGTTACACCGGATGAGTTGTTGGCAGTAGTGAAAGCTTGATCTCATCAAGCGGATGTTGTCGGAATAGTCCGGTATATTCATCCGTGATTATCTATGCGGATTAACAGATTATTTTTTTTCTTCCGTCACTATATCTCCTTTAGAATCAGTGAGATGTGGTGACGGAAGTTCTTTTTTCCCTCCGAAATGGTTTGTTCTCCTTTCCCTGTGTGGAGTCGACAAGGCGGAATGCCCGTTCTTGTCGTTGTTGATTGTATTTCTTGTTTTAAGGATGAAAACTGATGAAGCTGACCTGAAATATGATTTTCTTTTGCGAGGGTCTGATATTATTATATATATTTGTGAAATGCTAGCCTTATAAATTTAATCAGATGATAGATGAAAAGCAGTTGATATCCCATTTGTATCAAAATAGGGAGAATGGTCAATGGATGATACAAACCAATGATGAACATCAAAAGGGGGTTGCTGATATGGCGGCATCCTTCGCCGGGCAGTTCGGACTTCCTTCTTGGGGGCGTGCGCTCGGCCTACTTCATGATAAAGGAAAGGAACGGGCGGCATTCCAGCAATACATACGCAAGATGAATGGTTTGCCTACGAGTGACAAGAAGCGCTATGATGATCATACCCATGCTTTTGTGGGTGGAATATTGGCAAAAGAACTTATGGGAAAAGATGTTTCCCATCTTCTTGTAAACCAAATTATTTCTCATCACACGGGGTTACATAATTTCGGGGATGTGGAAAACATATTGAAAGAGAGGCTATTGTCCGAAGAAATAAACGAGGGTGACATTAGCATAAACAAACCTTTATTATTCCAAGAATTTATTGATTCACCTTTTTCTAAATCAAAGGTTGAATGGAAACACTTTCATCACCTTTCCCGTATGCTTTTTTCCTGTCTTGTAGATGCCGACCGACTCGATACAGAACGGTTTATGGATGTAGAGTCATGGCGGAAGCGGGGAAATTTGGCTACGCTTGTCGATTTGCTTCCACAGCTGGAGGTATATATGCAAAAACTGCAATCGAATGCAGCCGATACGAAAGTGAACCGCATCCGCCGGCAAGTGAAAGAACAATGCAGTAGAACTTCTTCAAGCGAAAAAGGATTTTATAGCCTTACGGTTCCGACGGGAGGCGGTAAAACACTTTCTTCTTTGTTATGGGCCATGAAGCATGCTGTAAGCCATTCAATGAATCGTATCATCATCGCCATCCCATATACCAGTATCATTGTGCAAACGGCAGGGCTTTTGAAGGAAATCTTTGGTGAAGAAAATGTATTGGAGCATCATAGTAATTTCGACCCCGATGATATTAAGGACGAGGAAAATAGGGAAAAAGCAAAATTGGCTACAGAGAATTGGAACTATCCCATTATTGTCACTACCAATGTACAGCTTTTTGAATCTATGTTTAGCAATAAAACATCTGATTGCCGCAAACTGCACAACATGGCAAATTCAATTCTTGTTTTGGATGAGGTTCAGATGTTGCCAACCGGCTTCTTGCAGCCGATAGTCGATGCGCTGAAAGCGTATCAGGAAATGTTCGGGATTTCGGTATTGTTTACCACGGCAAGTCAGCCGGTACTGAGTGGTCTGATAGAAGGAACAAATCCTAAAGCTGATTTTAAGGGAATAGAACATATCAAGGAAATTATTCCGGAAGAATTTGCTTTGCATGACCAGCTTCGCCGTGTGAAGTTGTCAATCGATGATACAGGAAAAACATACGATGAGATAGCTGCAAAGGTGTCTGAATATAATAAGGTGTTGTGCATAGTGAACACTCGTAAAGATGCCAAAGAGCTGTATGACCGTTTGCCCAATGACGGAGTGAAATTGCATTTGTCTAGAATGATGTGCCCTGCCCACTTACACGAAACTATTGGTAAAATAAAAACTTTATTGAAGGATGAGTCGCAGCCGATTGTCAGGGTCATTGCAACCCAGCTTGTGGAGGCCGGTGTGGATATAGACTTTCCGGTTGTGTTCCGTCAAGAAGCAGGACTCGATTCTGTATTGCAAGCAGCGGGACGGTGCAATCGGGAAGGACGAAGTGCCATGGGACATACATTTGTGTTCAGTCTGGCGGCAGAGAAGCGAAAGCTCTTCGGTTCAATGGCTGATCCAACAATGCTCGGTTGAATTTGCCGGAAGATAGTGATTGGTTTGCTCCTTCTACCATGAAAGCCTATTTTTGTCAATTGTATAGCAGAAAACAAACATTTGATGAAAAGGATATAAAGCACTGGCTCTACAAACCTACTGAGTTATGTTTTGAAACTGCATCAAAAGAATTTCGCCTGATTGATGATACAAGTATAAATGTTATCGTAAATTGGGAAAACAGCATGGAACTTATAGAGCAGTTGAAAGAATCGGGGTGTACCTACTCGTTGGTGAAGCAATTGGCGAAATTTACTGTAGGCATCCGTTCCTATGATTTTAAGCAACTGAAAGGCTATGGGCTTGTCGAAGAAATATTGGAAGGAATATATGTATTGGCAGACAGGTCTCAGTATAATAAAGCCACAGGTCTCAGCCTTGATAACCATTGGCTGGAGGAAGTATTAATGATATAAAGAAACGGATATGACAAAGAAAGAAACATTGAAATTGTTTGAAGAACGTAAAGTCCGCACCGTGTGGGATGATGAAAAGGAAAAATGGTATTTTTCGATAGTTGATGTGGTGTCAGTTTTAACAGACAGTGTTGATGCAACTGCTTATTGGCGTAAGTTAAAGCAAAGACTTAAAGAAGAGGGAAATGAAACCGTGACAAATTGTCACGGTTTGAAAATGAAAGCCGCAGACGGTAAGATGCGACTTACAGATGTGGCTGATACAGAACAACTACTACGTATCATTCAGTCTATCCCATCTCCCAAGGCAGAACCGTTCAAGCAATGGATGGCACATGTAGCATCCGAACGTCTTGATCAGATGCAAGACCCTGAGTTGAGTATTGGGCAAGCTATGATGGACTACAAGCGACTTGGTTACTCTGACAACTGGATAAACCAACGCTTGAAGAGCATTGAAATCCGTAAAGATCTTACAGATCAATGGAAACTACATAATGTAGAGGAAGGTGTTCAATATGCTACTCTTACAGACATTATCTATCAGCAATGGACCGGAAAGTCGGCAAAGGAGTACAAACAGTTCAAGGGCTTGAAGAAAGAAAATCTCCGGGACAATATGACCAATGAAGAATTGGTTCTTAATATGCTGGCCGAACTCTCTACGACAAGTATTACTAAAGCTAAAAATCCTCAGACATTGGGTGAAAATATGCAGTGTGCGGCTGACGGTGGTGATGTGGCTCGTGTGGCACGCGAACAGTTGGAGCAAAAAACCGGTCGTGAAGTGGTAACTCCCTTGTCGGCAAAAAGGTTTTTTGAAGGTCAGAAGCCGGAAGATTTATTGGAAAACAAGGAAAACGATGAATGATATGGAATATACAGATAAAGAATATTGTCTGGAGGTGTGGGGCGATTGGGCTTGTTTCACTCGTCCGGAGTTGAAAGTAGAGCGTGTGAGTTATGATGTCATTACGCCATCGGCGGCACGCGCCATCTTTGAAGCGATACTGTTTAAACGTTATGCCATGCGTTGGCAGATAACCAAGATTGAGGTATTCAGGCCTATTAAATGGGCTACCATTAGACGGAATGAAGTTGGAGCGGTGGTAAATTCCAGCATGAAACCAATTTATATAGATGATGGAAAGACACGCCAGCAGAAGAACACGTTGCTTCTGCTGGATGTGCGTTACCGAATTTATGCTAAGTTAGTATTTATTCCGGTAAAAGACCGTCCGAAAGAGGCTTTTGCCAAGCATCAGCCAAGTGCCGACGAGAATCCTATGAAGTATTATCAGATGTTCGAACGCAGGGCATCACAAGGGCAATGTTTTACGCAGCCCTATCTCGGATGTCGTGAGTTTTCTGCAAACTGGAAGTATATTGAAAGTACTGATAATCTTGATTATCCCTTAGCCGAAGACAGGGATTTCGGCATTATGCTTTATGATATGGACTTTGAGGAAAATCCACAAAAACCGAATGCTATGTTTTATAGAGCCCAAATGAAAAAGGGAGTGATTGTTGTACCGGATAAAGATAGTGAGGAGGTGTTGAGATGATACTGAAAGCATTATATGATTACTATCATCGAAGTGGAGATGATGTGGCCCCTTTTGGTTTAGAATACAAAGAGATTGGATTTATTATTGTTATTGATAGATGTGGAAAATTTCTGCGCTTTGAAGACAGGCGCATAGATAAGAAGTCGGCACAGCAGTTTCTTGTTAAGAAAAGTGTTAGCCGGTCAAGTGCCCCTGTTGCAAACTATTTGTATGACAATTGTAAATATGTATTTGGTTATTCCGATAAGGGGGATATGGAAAAGATACGTAAGTACTTTGAAGTATTTAAGGCGAAAGTAAAAGATATATATGATGCTTTTCCGGATAATGAGGACATAAAAGCTGTTTATGCATTTTATCAGCAAGACCATTCTTTTATAGTTGGGGCTATGCAGAAAGATTCTTTATGGGATGATATAGCCAAAAATCTTAATAAGAAATATTCTACCTTTTCTTTCCTTATAGAAGGGGATACGAAAATAGTGGCTTCGAAAAGGGAATTGATAAATTTGTTTGACGAGAATCATGGCGTGGCAGGAAATCTTTGTTTGATAACAGGTAGATATTCAAAAGTTGTAGAGATTACAACTGCTACAAAGATACTTGGAAGCCAAGAAACAGCCAAACTGGTTGCATTTCAAGTTAATTCCGGGTATGATTCGTATGGGAAATCTAAAGGATACAATGCTCCAATATCAGAAGAAGCTGAATTTGCATATACAACCGCATTGAATCATTTGCTGCGTTCGGATTCTCACAATAAGTTTATGGTGGGCTCACGTACTTATCTTTTCTGGGCTTCCTCCAATAGCGAGGCTTCAAAAGAGTCCGAGAATAGTTTATTTTCTTTGTTGGGGCGGATTGAAGAAGAAAATGACGACCCAAACAGGCGTATAAAGTTAGTATATGATACTTTCCAGTCTATCTATAACGGAAAATTATCGGCAAACGATGATGACAAATTCTTCATTTTGGGTTTGGCTCCTAATTCGGCAAGAATTGCGGTAGTATATTGGAATGAGATGCCTTTGCGTGAGTTTGCAGGTTTGATAAGTAAGCATTTTACAGATATGGAGATGGTGGACACTCGCAAAGATAAGAAGCCGTACTTGGGACTGCATTCCATTCTTGGAAATGTTACTCTTGGAGGAAAGTCAAGTGATGCGACTCCCAACCTTCCTGATGCTGTGGTGAGAAGCATATTTCAAGGGTTGCCGTATCCGGCTTCTCTCTTTCAAGCATGTATTCGTCGCATACGTGCAGAACAATCCGTCAATATAGTGCGTGCTGCTATCATCAAGGCATATCTCAACAGACTAAACGAAAATAACAACCATAAAAAATTAGATGTTATGTTAGACAAAGAAAATCAAAATCAAGGGTATCTTTGTGGAAGCTATTTGCCGTACTTGACAAGATACAGGAGGATGCCAATGGTATTCATTCCATTCGAGAACGCTATATGAATGCTGCATCAGCAACTCCTTCCATGGTTTTTGCCACGGTGCTCAACCTTTCTACTCATCATATAGAGAAGTTGAATCCGGGTGGACAAGTGTTCTATGAGAAGCTGAAACAGGAAATTATATCCAAACTTGATGCAAAAGGATTTCCTCCACATCTTAACCTGCAAGATCAAGGACGGTTCTTTGTGGGATATTATCATCAACGTCAAGACCTTTTTATGAACAAGGAAAATAAAGAAATGGAATAATAATTTTAAAAATATAAAGTTATGTCAGAACTAAAGAATAGAATTGATTTCGTTTACATATTTGATGTAAAAGATGGTAACCCAAATGGTGATCCGGATGCGGGTAATCTACCACGTGTGGATGCCGAAACAGGTATGGGACTTGTTACGGATGTCTGTTTGAAACGCAAGGTTCGTAACTATGTACAAATAGCAAAAGGGCTTGTGAATGGCTTTGATATATTTATCAAAGAGAAGGCAGTCCTGAATACTTTGATTGATAATGCACATGATGATTCAGAAGTAAAAAATGCAAAGGACAAAATAGAAGCAGCACGTCGTTTTATGTGTAATAATTACTTCGATATCAGAACATTCGGCGCAGTTATGTCAACAGGTAAAAATGCGGGTCAAGTTCGTGGCCTATCCAGTTCACCTTTGCTCGTTCTATAGATCCAATTGCTGTAGCGGAACATTCTATTACTCGTATGGCAGTAGCAACAGAGAAAGAAGCAGAAAAACAAGATGGTGGCAATCGTACAATGGGACGTAAAGCCACCATTCCTTATGGCCTCTACGTCTGTCACGGCTTCATCTCCGCCAACTTGGCACAACAGACAGGATTTTCTGAAGAAGACCTTGAACTATTTTGGAACGCATTAAAGAATATGTTCGATGTGGATCGTTCGGCGGCACGTGGATTGATGAGTGCTCAAAAACTGATAGTCTTCAAGCATGACTCCATATTGGGTAATGCTCCCGCCAACAAGTTGTTTGAATTGGTAAAAGTGGAGAAAGTCTGCGATGGAGCACCACGCTCATTCATCGATTATTCAGTTACTATAGATAAGGAGAATGCTCCATCAAATGTAACTATTGAGGAACTGATATAATTCCATCGTATGTACAATGAAGACGATATGCTCATGTTGTCGGGGATTCAGCATTTTAGGTTCTGTCCCCGGCAATGGGCTTTGATACACATTGAGCAGCAATGGGGCGATAATCGTCTCACCATCGAAGGACAGATTCTGCACAAGCATGTAGATGATCCGTTTTATAGACAGAAGTGTGGTGACCAGATAACATTGCGTGCGGTGAATATCGCTTCGCGTGAACTTGGACTCTATGGAATCTCTGATGCCATAGAGTTGCTTCCTTCCTCATCTCTTGAAAATACTATCTTGCATCCCAACTATCCGGGGCGATGGCAACCGGTTGCTGTGGAGTATAAGCATGGCAAACCGAAAAGAAACGAGGTGGATGAAGTGCAGTTGGCAGCACAAATCATGTGTATAGAAGAAATGTATGCTATCCATATACCATACGGCTCTTTCTTTTATGGGGAGCTTCGCCATCGGGTTAATGTGGATATAACGGAGGAGCTGCGAAATATAGTCAGACAATGTGCCCGGGATATGCACGATATATTTAGTAAAGCGGTTATCCCGAAGGCTGAATATGGGAAACATTGTGACAAGTGCTCGCTGAAAGATATCTGCATGCCGGAAATGGTAAATAATTGTACTTCGGTAGATAATTACCTTACTAAAAATCTGTACCTATGAGAAAACTATTGAATACTTTGTATGTGACGACACCGGAAGCGTATCTTAGTAAGGATGGGCTGAATGTCGTTATATCTGTTCAGCAGGAGGAGGTGTTTCGTATTCCTGTCATAAATATAGAGGGCATCGTTACGTTCGGATATATGGGCGCAAGTCCCGGTGTGATGAAATTGTGTAGTGACAATGGTATATCACTCACATTTCTTTCTCCACAAGGCAGATTTATCAGCAGGGTTCAAGGTGCTACGAAAGGGAATGTTCTGTTACGCAAAAAGCAGTACCAATTGTCGGACGATGCATCTTGGTCGTTGCATGTGGTTAGGTTGATGATTGGTGGTAAGATTCAAAACTATCGCAATATATTGAGGAGATATATTCGTGATTATGGTGAGAATGAAGACATTAATAGGGCGGTGCAAGTATTGGAACGTGCCAAGCGTGATGCTTTGAAGGCTCAAGATAAGACGGAATTAATTGGTTATGAGGGGATGGCTTCGAATGCCTATTTTGAGGTATTGCCAATCTTGATACTTAATCAGAAGACTGATTTCCCATTTCATGGTCGCAATCGTCGTCCTCCCAAGGATGCGGTGAATGCCATGTTGTCTTTTGCATATACGTTGATAGCCAATGATGTTGCGGCCGCTCTCGAAACTGTTGGCCTTGATCCATACGTCGGGTTTCTCCATACACTCCGTCCGGGGCGCACATCGTTGGCCTTAGATATGATGGAAGAGTTACGTGCTTACCTTGGCGACCGTTTTATTTTGTCGTTGATTAATAAAAGACAGATTTCAGTAAAAGACTTCTTGTTCCAAGGTGATAATGGGGTTGTTATGACAGATAAAGGGAAAAAGACTTTTATTACTGCATGGCAGGCAAGGAAAAGGGAAGTGATAATTCATCCTTATCTTAATGAAAAAGTTGAAATAGGGCTTCTGCCTTATGTGCAGGCTATGTTAATGGCAAGGTATATCAGGCAGGATATTGACGATTATCCGGTATTTCTTATAAAATGATTTTTAATTATGTACATTCTTGTGACTTACGATGTGGATACTACAAGCAAAGAGGGGGCTCGCCGTTTACGATGTGTGACCAAGGCTTGTCTGGATTATGGACAGAGGGTGCAGAACTCAGTCTTTGAGTGTGTAGTGACGGAAGCGCAATATTCTCTTCTAAAAGGGAGAGTTAGGGATATTATTGATATGTCTCTTGATAGTGTTCGTTTTTATATTCTTAGTAAAAATGAGAATAAGAGGGTGGAAGTAATAGGTGTTGAAACGGCGTATAAACTTGAGGAGGCTCTTATAATATAATGCGAATGTGGTGTGTTACAAAAAAAGTAGTATCTTCGCATGTGTTAATAATCAGTAGATTAAATTATTTGTAAAGTATTTCTTCGTTATGAAGTTGAATAATAATGATGATTCGCATAACAGTGGATTAAATTTGCTGATTTATAATATGTTATTAGATATAGAGTCACACCCTGCGTGGGTGTGTGGATTGAAACAATCCCGTTGGGAGACATCCTCTCCCATTACGGTGTCACACCCTGCGTGGGTGTGTGGATTGAGACTCGAAATAGCGTAGCGATCCTTGCTCATCACAAGGTCACACCTTGCGTGGGTGTGTGGATTGAAACACGCAATCCACCACTATCATAGCTCGGATGAACTGTCACACCCTGCGTGGGTGTATATGGATTGAAGCATTGTTCACTCGTTGGTCAAGTTTATGGAAGAATTGTAAGCATTCGGCCTCTTGTGTATTTCTCTTCAAGCTGTTATAAAGTCAAAAGCCAAACGAAGTACGTTAGGCTTTTGACTTTGTTATGACTGGAAAAAACACGCACAATCCCGGATGCTTATCTTTTGTCTGTCTTCTTTTGTGGTTTCACCTAGGTGACAATACATTGGCATCTAAGTGGAGAGGCGTAGTCACCCAAGTGATACGCTTGCTTCACCTTGGTGAAACTATAAATTCAACTAAGTGTTTCAAAGTAAATATATTATATTTTTACTATACTTTCCCTTGTTGCTTATTTGTTATGTTGTTGATTATTAATGTGCTGTTATCTGTTTGTATCGATTGTTTTTCTTGTCTTTATAAGATATATTAAAACATAAACTAACATGAAAATTGGTATAATTGACCTTTGTAAACAAATAGAAGATCCTAGTATGAACCGCAAGAAAGTCCATAAAATGGAAACTAGTATCTATATATCCATTGCTGCTGTAATCTGTGAGGTCCAGTCCTGGAATGAAATTGAGGAATTTGGCAATTCGAAAATTGCTTTTTTCAAGAGTCGCATACCCGGCCTGGAGTTCATCCCCAGTCATGATACTTTTAACAGATTCTTCAGTATGATAAAGTCCGATTATTTTGAGTTGATCTTCCGTAATTGGGTAAAACGAGTCTGTCTGGAGGTGAAAGGCGTTGTAGCTATAGATGGCAAGCTCATGCGTGGTCCAAGCCAATGTGATGGAGAACATACTAGGGGAAAAGAAGGATTCAAATTATGGATGGTTTCCGCCTGGTCTGCCGCTAATGGAATTTCTTTAGGTCAGGTGAAAGTAGATGACAAAAGCAGTGAGATTACAGCTATTCCATTGTTGATTAACTCTTTGGAACTAAGTGGTTGTATTGTTACAATTGACGCGATGGGATGCCAGAAAGATATAACCCAGACCATTATTGAGCATGATGCAAATTATATTATCGCTATAAAGGAGAATAAGAAAAAAATTATCAACCGGCTAAACAAATCATTGACTATTATCAGGATAGAGATGAAATAATCAATAGAGTCATCAGGCATGTGTCGGAAAAATGCCGGACATGGAAGGATTGAGAAAAGAAACTGTACTGTAGTCAGTTATGGATCTATAATGGAGAAAATGTTCAAGAAGAAACTTGTGGGGTTGAAGTCTGTTGTTAAGGATAAAGTCGGAAAGAACAATAGTCGCAACAGGGGAATATACTCAAGAGGTCAGATACTATGTAACTTCACTTGATAATACCCGACCTGAGAAGATTGCATCTGCCATCAGGCAGCATTGGTCTATTGAGAATAATCTTCATTGGCAACTGGATGTTACCTTTCGAGAAGACTACAGTAAAAAGGTGAAAAATGCTGCCGGAAACTTTTCGGTGGCAACAAAGATGGCGCTTACCACACTTAAGAATGAGAAAACAACAAAAGGAAGTATGAATCTGAAAAGACTAAAAGCGGGATGGGATGAAAACTATTTGTCACAACTTTTGCAGGACAATAATTTTTAATGCGTCGGTCCTGTAGTTTGGTTGAGCAATCATGAAGGAATTTTGATGTAAACCTGTTCCTATCCTTACGTAACTACATCCCTATGTTTGTATCGTATAATCGGGAGATATGCTTTGTGCTATCGGTATAAATCCGTAAAGGCTGCATTGGGCATGACATGGAAGAGAAAAAGCCTGAAAAACGGCTGTCTCTTGAATTTCGGGAAATAGATAAATGTTAATGTATATATCTGATAATAAGTAATATATGTCTGTGTGAGAAAGTAAACACTGTGAGGGCATGAGGGCATTTATGAGAGCATAAAGATGATACACTCATAATATAGTGCATTGTTAATGAGATGATTATCATCGTTAATGAGGGCATGAGAGCATATTGTCTTCCAACTTGTTCTGCAAATCTGTATAAGAAATATGCCTCTTTGAAATCTATAGAGTTAGAAAAATTACTGTATTCTTAGGTTATAGATGTCTTTAGACGGATAGGGTAATATTTTATCGCACCTATTTTGTATTTTTGTAAAAAGGAGCGTTTTGTATGAAGAACATAATCAGAAAGATAAGAACCTACTATTCTGTTTCGGGGTAAAGCGTTGGGAACATTGACACAACTTTTGGAGAGGCATATATTCCCGGCAGAAACACTTCTTATCATCATATCAGTTATGAAGTGATAGGGTACAAGGATATAATAGGATGTACGGGTTCCTATTAAGGGGCAAAAAAGAATAGAAGTAAGGGTAAGTAGTCTTTTAATTCTTTCCGTAATTGTTTTAGTGCCTGTTGAATTCTGTAATCTACCGTTTTGGAAGATATATTCTGTGATTTCATTGAATGAAAATAGTAATTTAAAACAGAATCCCGGATACGAAAATTGATACTTAATGTGGGGAAGAGAAAATTCCTATATGCTCTTCCTATATTTTTATAAATTTATTGTAAGTGTAAAAAGCACCGTAAATACGATAAATAATACAGGCTTTATGGACGAATTTCCATATTATTGTATCTTATTCTATGGAATCCAATCCTATTTCGTCTTATTTTTGCAATATTGAAAATAAAAACTATGAAATACAAAAAACTCATTTCTTTTCTAGCTTTCTTTTTAGCTGTTTTGTCAGTATATGGACAGAACCCTTTTATCTTGAAATCAGGTGAACCGGTGACTATTGCCTGTGGTAATTCAGAGGAAGAAGTTGTACATACAGCTTTGAATTTGCTCAATCGTGATGTAGAGTCTGTTTTTTCTACCCGCATAATCGTTACTCCGGAAAGTAAAAAAGGAATGATTATAGTCGGAACCATCGGACAAAGTGATTTGATCGATAAGGCAGGTGTTGATTTATCTCCTATAAAAAATAAAAAAGAAGCTTTTCTGCTGGCTGTTTCTTCCACTGGTAAATTAGTTATAGCCGGCAGTGACAAGCGTGGTACTGCATACGGCGTCATGGAACTTTCACGGTTGATAGGCGTTTCTCCATGGGAGTGGTGGGCAGATGCGACCCCTGCAAAGAAAGAGATTTTTCAACTACCGGCTTCTTATCGGAATATGCAGTCTCCTTCCGTAGAATATCGGGGGATTTTTATCAACGATGAGGACTGGGGGCTTACCCCTTGGAGCTGGCAGACATACGAGCCAAGTGATGTGAAAGGACAAATCGGTCCGAAAACACATGAGCGGATTTTTGAGTTATTGCTTCGTCTGCGTGCCAATACCTTCTGGCCGGCTATGCATGGCTGTTCTGTACCTTTTTATTTTACACCGGGCAACAAAGAAGTGGCTGATAAGTTTGGTATTTTCATTGGAACTTCTCATTGTGAACCGATGATGCGGAATACCAATGGTGAGTGGAAACGGGATGGAGTGGGAGAGTATGACTATGTTCACAACAGTGCTCATGTCTTGTCCTTTTGGGAACAACGTGTAAAGGAGGTTGCAGGGTTGGATAATCTGTATACTTTAGGTATGCGTGGCGTGCACGACGGTGCGATGAATGGTGCTAAGACCATAGAAGAACAAAAAGCCGTTCTGACTAAAGTGCTAAGGGATCAGCGCGATTTGTTGACTAAATATGTAAATAAGGATGTGACCCAAGTGCTCAAGTCTTTATTCCTTATAAGGAAGTGTTGGATGTGTACCATGCAGGGTTGCAAGTGCCCGATGAAGTGACGCTGATGTGGTGTGATGATAATTATGGTTATATCCGTCATTTCCCTACAGCAGAAGAACGTGCCCGTAAGGGAGGAAACGGAGTGTATTATCATGTGTCCTATTGGGGGCGTCCGCATGATTATCTTTGGCTGGGAACTGCCCATCCTCCTTGGTATACCAGCAAATGTCTTTGGCATACGAGCGGGGTATACAGAAAATGTGGATATTGAATGTCGGAGATATTAAACCGGCTGAATATCAGGTAGAACTTTTCTTGGATATGGCATGGAACTTGGAAGAGGTGAAGCAGCAGGGGATTGCTGCTCATCAACGTCATTTCCTGGAGCGTGAGTTTGGAAAAAATAGGGCTGACCGGTTACAGCCTGTCATGCAGGAAGCTTATCGTTTGGCTTATATCCGTAAGCCGGAATTTATGGGGAATACCCGCACGGAAGAGAAGGATCCTAAGTTTAAAGTGATCAGTGATTTGCCTTGGAGTGAGCAGGAAATCAATGAACGTCTGGCAGCATATAGACAATTGTCAGATAAGGTGGAGCAGGAATGGCGTGCGCTTCCTGCACAGAAAAAAGAAACTTATTTTCAGTTGGTGAAGTATCCTGTCCAGGCGGCTGCTCAGATGAATAACAAACTGCTGACAGCCCAGTTGGCGCGTCGTGGAAAAGCTGATTGGGCGGATAGTGACAGGCATATGACAGTATAGTTTCATTGACAAAACGCTATAACACAACAAAATGGAACCGTATGATGGATTTCCAACCACGCAGACTTCCGGTTTTCAACCGGGTGGAAAGAAAGGCACTATCGTCCGGGTTGCCTGAAAAACGTCAGGCTGTCTATACATGGAATGGCGCTGATTGCGCTGAAGGGGTATCGGCAATTTGCGAGGGGCTAGGCTATGAAGGGAAGGCGGTAGCCGTGTCAAAGAATAAAGAACTGACTTTTGAATTTACTGCATGGGAAACGGATTCTGTAGAGGTGGAAGTACGATTGCTGCCTAATCATCCGGTGGAAGGAGAACGGTTGCGTTTTACCATTTCATTGGATGGAAGTGCCACGGAGGCTGTTTCGTATGAAACCAAAGGACGCAGTGAAGAATGGAAGGAGAATGTTTTGTGTAATCAGGCTGTCCGCCGGATGGTTCTTCCTGTTGCACGGAAAGCTTCCCATCGTTTAATTTTTACTGCATTGGATGAAGGTGTGGTATTGGATCAGATATACCTTTATACACCTCGGATAAAATAGGATGAACGAAGATATTCAGGGTATTTGTGCATACGGAAATTACAATGAAAAACAACTGATAAAATGAAGAAGACTTTTTTTAAATCCTTGGCTGGTATTGCGGCCGTAGCTTTTGCCGTATCATGTACGGCACCGGATCCAAAGTATAAAACGGTGGTTGTCGATGCTCCTTTTGCTATGGAACCCATCAAAGAATGTGTTTTTCCCGAACAAGATTTTTCCATTGTGGATTATGGTGCGGTGAAAGGTGGGGAAACAGTGAATACGGAGGCCATCGCCAAAGCCATCGCAGCTTGTAATAAGGCCGGAGGAGGTCGTGTGGTTATTCCTGAAGGGGAATGGCTGACAGGACCTGTTCATTTTAAAAGTAATGTAAATCTTCATTTGGAAGAAAATGCCATATTACGCTTTACAGATAATCCCTCTGATTATCTGCCTGCTGTGATGACTTCATGGGAAGGTATGGAATGTTATAACTATTCTCCGTTGCTGTATGCTATGGATTGTGAGAATATTGCTATTACCGGAAAAGGGACACTGGCTCCTATCATGGATACTTGGAAAATCTGGTTCAAACGTCCTAAACCTCACATGGATGCTTTGAAAGAGTTATATACGATGGCTTCTACCGATGTACCTGTAGAACAGCGTCAGATGGCAAAAGGAGAAAACCATCTTCGTCCTCATCTGATTCATTTCAACCGGTGTAAAAATGTGTTGCTGGATGAATTCAAGATTCGCCAGAGTCCTTTTTGGACTATACATCTTTATATGTGTGATGGTGGTATCGTACGTAATCTGGATGTAAAGGCTCATGGTCATAACAATGATGGAATTGATTTGGAAATGAGCCGCAACTTCTTGATAGAGAACTGTGTGTTCGATCAAGGGGATGATGCTGTGGTTATAAAGGCAGGGCGTAACCAGGATGCATGGCGTCTGAATACTCCTTGTGAGAATATTGTGATACGCCATTGTGATATATTGAAAGGACATACGTTACTGGGAATCGGTAGTGAAATGTCTGGTGGTGTACGGAATGTGTACATGCACAATTGTACGGCTCCCGATTCTGTATTCCGTCTTTTCTTTGCCAAAACCAATCATCGCCGTGGTGGATTTATTGAAAATATCTGGATGAAAAATGTGAAGGCGGGAAAGATGCAACGTGTACTCGAAGTGGATACGGATGTGCTTTACCAGTGGCGTGATTTGGTACCTACCTATCAGGATAGCATTACATTCATCAACGGACTTTATATGGATAGTGTGACTTGCGACCGTACCGAGGCTGTTTATGATTTGAAAGGCGATGCCCGTCTTCCTATCAAGAATGTGGAAATAAGGAATGTGACTGTGGGGGAAGTGACAAAGTTTGTGAAGAATGTGGTAAATGCGGAGAATGTGGTGGAGGAAAATATAATTTACAAGGAGAAACAAGATAAACAATGAAAACACAAAAAAAACTATGGAGTGCTTTAGCAGCTCTGTGTGTGGCAACCGGTACGGTTGCCCAACCGGCCTACAATTATTCCAAACTGCAAAAAGAGCAGTTGGGGCGTGGCGTTGTGGCCATTCGTGAAAATCCATCGGACGTAGTGGTGTCGTGGCGTTACCTGTCTTCCGATCCGATCAATACTTCTTTCAATGTATATAGAAATGGAGAGAAAATAGCGGAAGTCCCCCATTCTACAGGTACTTTTTACCGGGATACTTACTCAGGTAATGAAAAAGCGGTATATACTGTAAAATCGGTGATAAATGGGGTTGAAACAGGTAAGTTGAATGGAAATTATACTTTGCCGGCTAATGCTCCGTCAGGTTATATCGATATTCCTCTGGACAGACCGGCGGAAGGTGTGACTCCTTCGGGACAAAAATACACCTATAGTCCTAATGACGCATCTATAGGTGATGTGGACGGCGACGGTGAATATGAAATTATCTTGAAGTGGGACCCCTCCAATGCACATGATAATGCACATGATGGTTATACAGGAAATGTTTATTTTGACTGTTATCGCCTGACCGGAGAAAAACTATGGCGTATTGACTTGGGGCATAATGTCCGCGCCGGAGCACACTATACCCAGTTTATGGTGTTTGATCTGGATGGAGATGGTAAAGCAGAAGTAGTCATGAAGACTTCTGATGGAACAAAGGATGGAAAAGGAAAGATAATAGGTGATGCCAAGGCTGATTACCGTGAACCGGGTATCACAGACGGAAATTCCCACGGGAATACACCTCGTAACCAAGGACGTATCCTGACTGGTAACGAATACTTGACCGTATTCAACGGACTGACAGGAGAAGCGATGAAAACAATTGATTATGTTCCGGCTCGTGGTAAGCTGACCGACTGGGGAGACAACCGTGCCAACCGCAGTGACCGTTTCCTGGCTTGTGTAGCTTATCTGGATGGAGTACATCCCAGTGTGGTGATGTGCCGTGGATATTATACCCGCACTGTGCTGGCGGCATTCGACTGGGATGGGAAGAACTTGAAACAACATTGGGTGTTCGACAGCAATAATCCGGGGTGTGAAGACTATGCCGGGCAGGGTAACCATAATCTTCGTGTAGGCGATGTGGACGGTGACGGATGTGATGAAATAATGTATGGTTCTTGTGCCATTGATCATGATGGAAAAGGATTGTATTCTACCCGTATGGGGCATGGAGACGCTATGCATCTGACACAATTTGCTCCCGGATTAAAAGGCTTGCAGGTTTGGGATTGTCATGAAAATAAGAAAGATGGTTCCACTTTCCGTAATGCGGCTACGGGTGAAGTGCTGTTTCAGGTGAAAAGTAGTATAGATGTAGGCCGGTGTATGGCTGCTGATGTTGATCCGCGCAATCCGGGAGTGGAGATGTGGTCATCCGATTCAAAAGGAGTACGTAATATAAAAGGTGAAGTGATTCGTCCTGACCTCAAGAGCTTTTCAGTTAATATGGCTGTATGGTGGATGGAGATTTGCTTCGTGAGTTGCTGGATAAAAACAGGATAACCAAGTATGATTGGGAAGACGATGTATGTCGTCCGTTAATGATATTTGATGGAACGGATTCAAATAATGGTACGAAGTCCCATCCTTGTTTGCAGGGAGATATAATAGGTGATTGGCGTGAGGAGGTGCTGCTCCGTACGGAAGATAATTCGGCACTTCGTCTGTATGTGTCGCGGATACCGACTGAATACCGTTTTCATACTTTCTTGGAAGATCCGGTGTATCGTATCAGTATCGCTACTCAAAATGTGGCATACAACCAGCCTACCCAGCCTGGTTTTTATTTCGGACCGGATTTGAAAGAGGGGATATTTAGAGGTTATGAATTTAAAAATGAATAAAGACTATATACCATGAATCTGAAAACATTAAGCATGATGGGCGCTCTGTTGCTGCTGGCTGGAACGGGTGCGAATGCGCAAAAGAAGAAAGAAGTACTGAATGATTCGAATACGCCGTTACATTTGTTGCAACCTGCATACAAAGTGCCTTACGGTATGCTCACTACAGAGGAGATAAAGGCCGATATGGATCGTGTCCTTCGTTATTTGGAAAAGAATACTCCGACTCGTGTCGTTGATAAGAATACAGGTAAGGTTATTACGGATTATGCCAATATGACGGCTGATGCACAGCTGGAACGAGGTGCTTTCCGTCTGGCAAGTTATGAATGGGGGGTGACTTATTCAGCTATGTTGGCTGCTGCTGAGGCTACGGGGGATCAGGCTTATTATAAATATGTAACAGATCGTTTTCAGTTTCTGGCCGAGGTTGCTCCGCACTTCCGTAAGGTATTGGAAAAGTATGGAACTGTAGATCCGCAGATGAAACAAATTCTGACTCCTCATGCATTGGATGATGCCGGGGCGGTGTGTGCGGCTATGGTCAAGGTGCAGATGAAGGAAAATTCACCGGAACTTAAGCCGTTGATTGATAATTATATGGATTTTATTGTGAATAAGGAGTATCGTCTTGCTGATGGAACATTTGCCCGTACCCGTCCACAACATAATACGCTGTGGTTGGACGATATGTTTATGGGTATTCCGCCGGTAGCTTGGTATTCATGTATTGCCGGTGATAAAAAGCAAATGTATTTGAGCGAAGCTGTACGTCAGATATTTCAATTTGCGGACCGTATGTGGGTACCCGGGAAAAACCTTTTCCGTCATGGATGGGTGGAAGGTATGCAGGATCATCCTGCTTTCCATTGGGGACGTGCCAATGGTTGGGCGTTGTTGACTATGTGTGAGGTCTTGGATGTGTTGCCGGAGGATTATCCTCAGCGCGATAAAATACTGGAGCTGTTCCGTGCTCATGTACGTGGTCTTGCTGCCTGCCAGAGTGGTGAAGGTTTCTGGCATCAGTTGCTGGATCGTAACGATTCTTATCTGGAACCTCGGCCACGGCTATTTATGTATATTGCTTTGCCCATGCTATCAATAAAGGATGGATTGATGCTATGGCATACGGTCCGGTGGCACAGTTGGGATGGCATGCCGTTACCACCCAAATCAATGCGGAAGGTCAGGTGGACGGAACTTGTGTAGGTACAGGTATGGCTTTTGATCCGGCTTTTTATTATTATCGTCCGGTCAATGTGTATGCTGCCCACGGCTATGGACCGGTACTTTGGGCGGGTGCTGAGATGATTAATTTGCTGAACAAGCAGCATCCTAAAATGAATGATAGTGCCGTGCAATATTACCGTACGGAACAAAAGACTTCCGAACCAATTTTCCATGTAATGGATGGAGAAACTAAATAAGTAAAAACAAGGACTTTATAAAAAGGAGGAAAATACCATGAAACGTGAAGCTTTTAAAATGTTCTTGAAGCCGGGCTTCGAGAAAGAGTATGAGAAGAGACATGCAGCCATTTGGCCGGAATTAAAAAAAATGTTGTCCGATGGAGGAGTATATGATTACTCCATTTATTGGGACAAGGATACAAATATTCTGTTTGCTTGTCAGAAAACTAAAGGAGAGGAGTCTTCGCAAGATATGGGAGCCAATCCTATCGTGCAGAATGGTGGGACTATATGGCGGATATCATGGAAGTGAATCCGGATAACTCTCCGGTTACTATTCCGCTGCCCGAGGTCTTCCATATGGATTAAAATAAAAAAGAGTGTATCGATTCATTCTGATACACTCTTTTTTTATACCTTTGCAAGACAAAAACACTGTGATAAATGATATGAAAAAACACATCTATGCTCTATGGGCATTCTTTATTCTTTTCAGTCAGAGTATTGCCGCATCAGTCGAGGTGCGTTCTACTCATATGACTACGGGAGATGGGGTCGCCAATAACTCAATTCGGTATATATATCAGGATAGCAAAGGTTTTATTTGGATGGGAACGCTGAATGGACTTAGTCGTTATGACGGGAATTCGTTTGTGACTTATCGTCCTGAGGGTGGAAATAAAATTTCGTTGATAGACCATCGGATTCGCGATTTGGAAGAAGATAAAAATGGTTTCTTATGGATTGCGACTTCTGCCGAGTTGTTTAGTTGTTATGATCTGAAGAAAGATTGTTTTGTTGATTTTACCGGTTGTGGGGAATATGAGCAACTGTATAGTTACAAGATGACTGACCGTGAAGGTAATGTCTGGTTGTGGCAGGATGGAAACGGGTGTCGTAAAGTGACTTATATGAATGGTGAATTTACATCTGTGGTTTTCAAGAAAGAAAATAATAATCTCCCTTCTAATAATATTACTTATATATCTGAGGATGAGCAAGGAAGAATATGGATTGGTAGCCATGACGGTATAGCTCAAGTGGTAGGGGACAAGGCGGTATTGGTGGAAGAAAATCATGATGCCTTCAAGATGATGTCTTTTGGTAAAGATGTTTTTTTTCTTTCGGGAACAGGAACAATTTCGTTGAAGAGAGAAGGAGAGGATAGCCGTATTGTTACCCGTTTAGGTGAAGGTAGTAAAGTATATAGTACCATGCGCTTGCAAAACGATTGGGTCGTTTTTACGGAAGATGGCAGTTATGTCTTTAATTTGAGAACTCATCAGGTGAGCCGGGATACGGAACTGAATATAGCAAGAGGACAAGTTCAGATTGACAACCGGGGGAATTTCTGGATTTATAATCATACAGGTAAGGTATGGTATGTCAACGCCAAGACCAGATTTGTCAAGTCTTTCCAACTGATTCCGGCTGATAAAGTAAATTATATAGATGAGGAACGTTACCACATCGTTCATGATTCTCGTGATATTGTTTGGATTTCCACTTATGGTAACGGTTTGTTTGCTTATGATTTGGCAACTGATGAATTGCAGCATTTCGAATCCAATATTAATGGATTCAGTCATATCACTTCAAATTTCTTGCAATATATTATGGAGGATCGAGCCGGTGGTATTTGGGTCAGTTCGGAATATACGGGTATTTCTCGTCTTTCGGTCTTGAATGAAGGAGCTGAGCGTGTTTTTCCTGAAGATGAAACTTTATCAGACCGTTCAAATACCGTGCGTATGATCAACCGTATGCCTGATGATAAGATTTGGCTGGGGACCCGTCGTGGAGGATTGTATATTTATGACCCTCATTTGAAAACGATAGAGAGCAGTCGTTATTTTGATTCTAACATTTATGCTGTTGAGGAAGGGGCTGATGGTAGTATTTGGTTGGGTAGCCGTGGAAACGGATTAAGTATTGACGGGAAATGGTACACTTATCACTCGAATGATCCTCTGTCTATTGGGAATAATAATATTTTTACTCTTTACCGGGACCGGAAGAATAGAATGTGGATAGGTACTTTTGGCGGTGGATTGAATTTGGCGGTGAAGGAAAAGGATAAGTATGTATTCAAGCGGTTTTTGAACAATTTTTATAGCCAGCGCCAGATTCGTGTGATACAGGAAGACAATAATGGATGGATATGGGTGGGCACCAGTGCCGGAGTTTACATATTTAATCCTGATTCGTTAATGAATGACCCGGATAACTATATTACTTATAATTATAATAACGGTAAGTTACGTAGTAATGAAATAAAATGTATCCATCAAGATAGTAAAGGCCGGATATGGTAGGTACTTCAGGAAAAGGCTTCAGTATGTGTATGCCAGAAGGTGATTACAGAAACTTGACTTTTGAGCATTATGATGGAAGTGACGGACTGGTAAATAGTATGGTGCAATCTATTGTTGAAGACAGGAGGGTAAGCTTTGGGTTGCAACGGAATATGGTATTTCTCGTTTTGATCCGGATACACATGCCTTTGAAAATTTCTTTTTCTCGGCATATGCGTTGGGGAATGTCTATAGTGAGAACAGTGGTTGTGTGAGTAAGGATGGCAAACTGATGTTTGGTTCTAATTATGGATTGGTTGTTATCACTCCCGGCAAAATTGTGAATAATTCCACTGTAACTCCTATGGCAGCTTTTACCAATCTTCGAATTAATGGTATTGCCATGCGCCGGGCGATGTGGATTCTCCGTTAGACCGTTCGTTGATTTATACAGATGAAATCGAGTTGAAATATTTTCAAAATTCTTTTGTCATAGATTTCTCTACATTTGATTATTCCGGAACGAATAGTACTAAATATACGTATCGGTTGGATAATTATGATAAAGAGTGGAGTATACCGTCTTCGTTGAATTTTGCAGCTTATAAGAACCTGGCACCCGGTACTTATAAATTGCGGGTGAAAGCTTGCAATGGGGTCGGTGTGTGGGGAGATAAAGAAACGGTTTTGAAGATTATTGTTGTTCCTCCTTTTTGGAAAACTACTTGGGCTTTCTTTATTTATGCTATTTTGATAGGGGTGGCGCTATATATCACTTTCAGACTGATGCGTGACTTTAATACTTTGCGTAATCGTATACAGGTGGAGAAACAGCTGACAGAGTATAAATTAGTTTTTTTCACGAATATCTCTCATGAGTTCCGTACTCCCTTGACTTTGATACAAGGAGCATTGGAAAAGATGCAGCGTGGTGGTAAAATCCCTAAAGAAATGGCTTATTCATTGAAGGTCATGGATAAAAGCACCCAGCGTATGTTGCGTCTTATCAATCAGTTGCTGGAATTCCGTAAGATGCAGAATAATAAACTGGCCCTTTCTTTGGAGGAAACGGATGTCATGGCTTTCTTGTATGAAATCTTCTTGAGTTTCAATGATGCTGCTGAGTCTAAGAATATGGATTTCAAGTTCTTGCCATCTGTAGCTTCTTATAAGATGTTTATCGATAAGGGTTATTTGGACAAAGTGACTTATAATTTGTTGTCTAATGCTTTCAAATATACACCCAGCGGTGGAAAAGTGACTTTTTCTGTGACGGTGGATGAAGTAAAGAAACAGTTGGTCATATCGGTAGCCGATTCCGGTGTAGGCATTCCTAAAGAGAAACGTAATGAGTTATTTAAGCGTTTTATGCAAAGTAGCTTTTCGGGTAGTAGTGTCGGAGTCGGCCTGCATTTGACACATGAACTGGTGTGTGTACATAAAGGTACGATAGTATATACTGAAAATGAAGGTGGTGGGTCTATATTTACGGTCAGTTTGCCTACTGATATTTCTGTTTATGAGGAAAAAGATTTTCTGATTCCCCATAATGTGTTGTTGGAAGAGGAGGAAGTACATCATGCAGCTGTTCTTGCAGAAGAAATATCGGCGCAAGAAGGGGGCGTGGAACTTCCATCTGCACCACTTAATAAGCGTAAAGTACTTATTATAGAAGATGATAACGATGTACGTGAGTTTTTGAAAGAAGAAGTGGGACAATATTTTGAAGTTGTGGCCGAGGCGGATGGTCCGTCTGGATTGGAACGTGCACGTACGTATGATGCTGATTTGATAATCTGTGATGTGCTGATGCCGGGGATGACAGGATTTGAGGTAACCCGAAAATTGAAGAATGATTTTGCTACAAGTCATATACCTATTATTTTATTGACAGCTATGAGTTCTGCCGAAAGTCATTTGGAAGGTGTGGAAAGTGGTGCGGATGCATATATTACTAAGCCTTTTAGCCCGAAACTACTGTTGGCACGCGCTTTCAAACTAATAGAGCAACGTGAGAAATTACGTGAGAAATTTTCGAATGATCCGAATATGGTACGACCGGCTATTTGTACCTCTGATAAGGATAAAGAATTTGCTGACAGATTACAGATGGTTATGGATCAACAGATTGGTAATGCTCAGTTTACGATTGATGAGTTTGCTTCGATGATGGGATTGGGACGAACCGTTTTTTATCGTAAGGTACGTGGGGTGACGGGATATTCACCCAATGAATATATCCGGATTATTCGTATGAAGAAAGCGGCGGAACTGTTGTTGGAAAATCGTTATACGGTAGCCGAAGTTTCTTATAAAGTAGGTATTAATGATCCGTTCTATTTTAGTAAATGTTTTAAGCAACAATTCGGTGTGGCACCTTCTGTTTATTTACGTGGAAAGGAAGAGTCCGGGATACAGGAAACAGAAAATAAGGAATGATGAAAACAAGATTTTAAATAAGAAGGTCAATCGAGAATGATATAGAATCGGTTGACCTTTTTGTTTTAATGGACTATATATTTAGTATGGTTTGAGACTGATTTTTGTCAGTACTTTGCGACTTACAATATAGAGTATCCATGTACAAGCAGAAGCGGTGAGTAATGCTGCTATTTGTCGAGTGGTATCAGATATATCTAGAGGCAGAGACGCTCCGAGCCACCAACCTGCCAAGCTGCGGTAACAGTAAGTAAGGCCATAATGATGCTTACTCCTAAAATGAACATTATTCTTTTCATAAATGGTTTAAGTTTGATTCAATATTAAATATAAATGCTATTTCAAGTCTGTTTGTTCATGATTATATAAAAAATCGTGGTAAAGGGGATGTAAATTAAAAAAGGAGTATTCTCTTCCTGAGAATACTCCTTTTTATGTAGGAATGATAAATCTTACTGATTAACTCTTTTTTCCTGAATTCTAGCTTTCTTGCCAGTAAGAGCACGTAAATAGTACAATTTAGCACGACGAACTTTACCAACTTTATTAACAGTGATACTGTCGATAGCCGGAGATTCGATAGGGAAAATACGTTCAACACCTACAGTTCCAGACATTTTACGAACGGTGAAACGTTTTTTGTCACCATGTCCAGCGATTTTGATAACAACACCACGGTACAACTGTACACGTTCCTTGCTACCTTCAACGATACGGTATGCCACTGTAATAGTATCACCAGCTTTGAATGAAGGATGCTGTTTGCCAGTAGCAAATGCTTCTTCAGCAATTTTAATTAAATCCATTTTTTTTGATTTTAAATTGTTTATCGTTACCAACGCAACATATCAAGTAACTCTTCTTTGACAGCGATTGCGCGAAAGCGGTGCAAAATTACTAGATTTTTGTCATACAGCCAAATTAAATTCAACTATTTTTCATCTGATATCGTTGGTTGCAACTTCTTTTTTAACTACATTTGGGCAATAAACAACTAATAAACATGAAACCAAACCGAATTATGTGTATCATTCCGGCAGGAATAGTAGCCGGGATTTTTATGTTTTCAAGCTGTCATTCAGGCTATTCTCTGGCGTCAGTTGAGGGAAGCAGGATAGAAGTGACAGCAGCTTTGGATGCTAATCCGGATTCCGCTGCAATCGCTGTTTTGGCTCCGTATCAAAAAACGGTTGATAGTATTATGTCACCGGTCATAGGACAAAGCGCTCGTTTTATGGATCGCTTTCGTCCTGAAAGTGAGTTATCCAACTTGGTAGCGGATATTTTACGTTATTCTGCTTCTGCATATATAGCCGTATGGCCGACGTGGGGGTGACGAATATGGGGGGACTACGTACGGCTTTGCCCGAGGGGGATATAACTTACGGTAATATTTATGAAATAACTCCCTTTGAAAATACATTGTGCATTGTTACTATGAATGGGGTTTTGCTACGTGAACTTTTTGAAAATATAGCAGCTGTGCATGGTGAGGGATTAAGTGGCGCTTGTCTTGAAATTTCTGGAGATGGAAAATTATTGGATGCTACAGTGGCCGGAAAAGAAATTGAAGACTCTAAAGAGTATAAAGTAGCCACCTTGGATTATTTGGCTGAGGGAAATGACCATATGACTGCTTTTGCCAAAGTGGGCGATGCGGATAAATTGCTGCCTGAAAAGGCCACAGTGCGTCAGTTGTTTCTGAACTATGTGAATGAGCAGACTAAAGCAGGGAAGAAAATAGACTCAAAGATAGAAGGAAGAATTACCGTTAAAGAATAAACTGAACCGTCATGAAACGAATATATGTATTATTTACTGCTTTGTGTGTATGTTGTGCGCTGGCAGCACAGGATATCAAAGAACTTTTGATACTTCATACTAATGATACCCACAGCCGTGTGGAACCTATCCCCATTACTGATCCGAATCCGGAGTTTGCAGGAAAAGCGGGTTTTGTACGTCGTGTTACCTTAATAAAAGAAATACGGAAACAGGATAAGGATTTGTTATTGTTTGATTGTGGTGACTTTTCACAAGGCTCTCCTTTTTATAATATGTTTGGTGGTGAAGTTGAAGTGAAGCTGATGAATGAAATGGGATATGATGCCGGGATTATTGGAAATCATGAGTTTGATTTGGGCTTGGATAATATGGCACGTCTTTTTAAAATGGCGGATTTTCCTGTTGTTTGTGCTAATTATGGTGTACAGGGAACTGTTTTGGAGGGGCTTGTCAAACCGTATGTTATTTTGGAACGTAAGGGGATAAAGTAGGTGTGTTCGGACTGAGTCCTGCATTGGAGGGGTTAGTACAGGCAAAAAATTGTGAAGGAGTGGTTTTT
>ENA-OQAZ01000069-OQAZ01000069.1-human-gut-metagenome-genome-assembly--contig:-NODE-69-length-48214-cov-2.181442_pt1 | contig 48214 bp, 49 predicted proteins | sample MGYA00242737_ERZ504531 | MGnify/ENA primary metagenome ERZ504531 (study PRJEB26092, sample SAMD00036244) | human gut metagenome | host: Homo sapiens | study: EMG produced TPA metagenomics assembly of... | reverse complement strand
CGTATAAGTAACCTATAAGGTCGGATAGATGAGTCATTGTCATTCTTCAGGCATTGTAAGAATCGGAATCATTGTAATACTACCGTCTTTGCCACGCTGACGACCTGCACGCTCATACATTGTTGCAAGGTCAGTATACATATATCCCGGATAACCACGTCTGCCCGGAACTTCCTTTCTTGCTGCAGAAACTTCTCTTAATGCGTCTGCGTAGTTTGTAATATCAGTTATAATTACAAGTACGTGCATTCCTTTTTCGAAGGCAAGATATTCTGCTGCAGTAAGTGCCATTCTAGGCGTTGCAATACGTTCTACCGCCGGATCATTGGCAAGATTGATAAACAATACCGTTCTGTCAATTGCCCCTGTTTCCTTAAAACTATTTATAAAAAAGTTTGATTCTTCAAAAGTAATACCAACTGCCGCAAAAACAACTGCAAAAGGTTCGTCAGTTCCAATAACCTTTGCCTGTTTTGCAATCTGGGCTGCAAGGTTGGCATGTGGCAAACCTGAAGCTGAAAAGATTGGTAGTTTTTGTCCTCTTACAAGAGTGTTAAGTCCGTCAATTGCTGAAATTCCTGTCTGGATAAATTCAGAAGGATAATTTCTCGCTGCCGGATTCATCGCCACACCATTAATATCTCGTCTTTCCTCCGGAAGAATGTCAGGACCTCCATCTATTGGATTTCCTAAGCCGTCAAAAACTCTTCCAAGCATATCCGGCGAAACTCCAAGTTCCATGCTTCTTCCAAGAAAACGTACTTTGCTGTTAGACAAATTAATGCCTGTAGAGTCTTCAAATAGCTGAACCAGAGCATTACTTCCATTAACTTCAAGAACTTTACATCTTCTTACTTCACCGTTTGCAAGTTCTATTTCACCTAATTCATCGTAAGTAACATTTTCCACATTTCTAACCATCATAAGTGGTCCTGCTACTTCCTGAATTGTTCTATATTCCTTTGGCATATTAGAAGTCCTCCTTTTCCAGTGTATTTGCCACCTCTTCGGCAAGCTTGTCCATTATTTCATTGAACGCTTCATCAAGCCGGTCTTCGTGTGTATATTTAAAACGTCCGATTGCTTCACGTACAGGCATCTTAATAAGCTTATCAACGCTTGCTCCCTGTTTAAGGCTTCCATTGACTTATTATAAAAACCAAGTACCAATTCCATCATCATATACTGCTTTCTAAGTGATGTATAGGTATCAACTTCATGGAAAGAGTTCTGATGCAAATAATCTTCTCTTATTGAACGGCTGGCTTCCATCTTTAATCTGTCAGGTGCAGACAAAGCATCCATGCCTACCATTTTTACGATTTCATCAAGCTCTGCCTCTTCCTGCAATAATTTCATTAACTCCTGTCGAAGCTTTAACCAATCTTTATTAACATTTTCTTCAAACCATCCACCAATTCTGTCTACATAAAGTGAATAACTTGTAAGCCAGTTAATTGCCGGAAAATGTCTCTTGTATGCAAGGTTTGAATCAAGTCCCCAGAATACTTTTACAATACGAAGGGTTGCCTGAGATACAGGTTCTGAAATATCACCACCTGGAGGAGATACAGCACCGATAACTGACAAAGCTCCTTCCCTGCCTTCTTTTCCAAGTGTAACAACATCCCCGGCACGTTCATAAAACTGTGCAAGACGGCTTCCAAGGTATGCCGGATAACCTTCTTCACCTGGCATTTCCTCCAAACGACCTGACATCTCTCGCAATGCCTCTGCCCAACGTGATGTTGAATCTGCCATTAAAGCTACTGAGTACCCCATATCTCTAAAATATTCTGCAATTGTAATTCCTGTATAAATTGAAGCTTCTCTTGCTGCAACAGGCATATCTGATGTGTTAGCAATAAGAACTGTTCTCTCCATTAATGACTGTCCTGTTTTTGGATCCTTTAATTCAGGGAACTCATTAAGAACATCTGTCATTTCATTTCCACGTTCACCGCAGCCAATATATACTACAATATCCGCTTCAGCCATTTTGCAAGCTGATGCTGAATAACCGTTTTCCACTTCCGAAAGGTCCCGGAACTGCTGCAACGCCACCTCTGGCAATTGGAAACAAAGTATCGATAACTCTTTGTCCTGTAACCAAAGGCTTATAAGGAGCTTTTTTCTCTTTATAAGGTCTGCCTTTTCTAACAGGCCATTTCTGCATTAAAGTTAATTCCTTTTCACCATCTTCTGTCTTAACTGTGGCAACAGTTTCAGTAACGTCATATGTTCCGCCTTTAATGCTTGTAATTTCTCCTTTAATTCCATATGGAACCATTATTTTCTGAGTAACGGCTGCTGTCTCCTTAACTGTTCCAATAACATCTCCCGGTTCAACAATATCCCCAACTGAAGCTGTTGGAACAAACTCCCATTTTAACTCTCTTTTCAAAGAAGGTACGGAAACACCTCTCTTTAGAAGATTGCCCGATACCTTCATAATATCATCAAGTGGTCTTTGAATTCCGTCATAAATACTACCGATAAGACCCGGTCCAAGTTCTACTGACATAGGCGCTCCCGTTGATACAACAGGCTCTCCCGGTCCAAGTCCGGCTGTCTCCTCATAAACCTGAATTGATGCTCTATCTTCATGCATTTCTATAATTTCACCAATAAGATGCTTGTCGCTAACCCTAACCACGTCAAACATATTGGCATCACGCATTCCCTCTGCTATTACAAGAGGTCCTGCTACTTTCTTAATTACACCCTTGCTATACTCCATGTTTTATTCCTTCCCAAATACAATATCCGAACCAATAGCCTGCTCTACACAATCCTTAACTCCTTTTACTCCGTCTCCCGTGTTTCCTTTTACACCCGGAATAAGGATAATTGCAGGAACCATCTGCTCTCTGTATTTTTCTATCTCTGCTGAAAGCTGTTTTGCTAACATTTCTGTAATGTATATAATGGCATATTCACCTGCAGCTATTTTTCTTAGCAAATGTGCTGCCTCTGTTACGTCGGTAACCGGAAATGTATCAAGTCCCAGTGCGCTAAAGCCATATATACTGTCATAATCACCTATAACTGCTACTTTATGCATACATTACCCTTACCCTTTCTTTTATAAACTCATTGTCAAAACCATTAATTTTACCCGAAAGAATAATTTTTACTGTTTTAATTTCATTCTCTCTTGCAATAACATAAGCAATAATCGGTCCTATTGAAAAAGAGTCATATTTCTGTGACTTTATATCTTCCACAATCTTATTGTCACACCAGCATTCAAAAACTGATTTTGATATTTTTAAAGCACTAACTGCCTGACTATAGCCTATCTTTTCAAGATAAGAACAAACTCCATCCAAGCCGTCCTTGCAAGCTATAATCAATTCCGTAACGCTTACTCCGTCACAACTTACAAGTGCTTTTGAAACAAAAGATGCGTCCTTATTTGTAGCTGCACATCTTACTGCTATTTTAATGTCTGATATGGTAACCAGGTCATCTGCGTATTTTTTAATCATTTCATTAGTTGCTTCCTGACCTGCCTGCTTAATTGCCTCCAGTGTTGCCCTGTCAATAATCACATCGCACAACTGTCCATCGCCAGTCTGCATAAGAACTGTTGTTGCATCCTTTGCCGCCTGCTCCATGCCTTTAGGAAGCAGATTGTAATTGCCCTGCCTTATACAATTTTTCAAAAATTCCGTGTCTGTTTTTGTATCTTCATAAAACACATTTTCAGTTTCAAGTTCAGTACAAACCTGCTTAATTGCCGCCTTAAGATTATGGTACTCGTTGGCAATGGTGAGAATCTCACATTGTTCCTTGTCTTCAATTAATTCATCCAGAACCTTCCACGTTCTCCTTCGCTCCTGTTCAAGCATTTCCTCCAAACTCTGGTCCGGGTTTCCGTTCCCCCAGCCCCTGGTTCTTAAGAAATCCATAGCCTCGTCATAATCCTTGCACTGCACCAACTGATTAATGGTTTCATCTGTAAACAAACTACCTTCAAGCGCTCTGATTCTGGCAACACCATAAATATATTCCTGCTCCATGGCATTACCCCCTATCCAAACAACTGCTTATTGGCAATATCTTTTATTCTGTCAATATTAGAATCAAACAAAGCCTTCAAAGTACAATTCTCTTCAATCTCTCCATAAACTAATACAAAACCGTCCTTAATATTAGCCGGCTTCTTATCAATTACAAGCTCTCCCTGATTCTCTGCCATAATCTCTTTTACTCTATCTTCAAAACCATTAGGAATCCTATCCAAATCCTTCTTAGAAAAACAAATCTTTCCCTTGCCCTGCTGAACATTCTTCCTTAAAAGCTTCTCCAAAACGTTAAAATATTCTTCATCATTAAGACCTGCTATACTCTCCCTAGCCTTATCAATAGCCTGTTCAATAACCTGCTGCTTAGCCCTAAGAATAGAATTACGTTCCAAAAACTCCATACCTGAAACCGTCTTCTCCTCATAAAGCTTGCGGTCAGCCAAAGCCTTCTTCTCAATCAAAACAACTTCTACTTCTACGTCTTTTTTAATTTTATTCATATAGTCCTTGCAAAAAACATCTGCTTCTTTCAGAATTTCATCTGCTTCCTGCTTAGACTGATTTCTAATCTCCTCTACAATGTTATCCAAACCACTCATGCAGCCCCTCCTTTCTTTTGCACGTCATTAACCACAACAACAATTCTCACATAATCTTTTCTCACTGCAATGGTTGAAAACGTGTAATTTCCATTACCTATTTTTTCTTTCAGTATTATTCACTCTAATTACTTTCGCCCCTGTGGGGGATGAAAACTTTAGAAGAAGGTACTCTGAAGCCGTCGGTCCTTAGAAGGTGGGGCAGCGAAAGCTGTCACGGCTTCTTAGTACCGCTACGAGCTGAAGGTAGCGGGAGCGTGCCTTCGATAAAGATTTCATCCTACCACAGGGATGTGAAAGAAAATTATAGTGCAATACCGTTTACTGATAAGAATGATATCAAAAGAGCTAAAATTGCGTATGTTTCTACCATTGCCGGGAACAACATTGCTTTTGCGAATTGTTCAGGTCTTTTTGCTACAATTCCAATACTGGCTGCTGACGTTTTTCCCTGATACTTACCTGAGATTAAACCAACTATTGCCATTGGAAGGCATGCTGCCAATATCTGTAATCCCTGTGATGATGTTACTGCAACTGCTCCACTACCAATGATTCCGATTTTTGATAATGTAATGAATCCAATAAGAAGTCCATATAAGCCCTGTGTGCCCGGAAGTAACTGCATAATAAGTACTTTTGCAAATTTTGATGGATCTTCCGTCATTACTCCTGATGCAGCCTGTCCTGCAATACCTACACCTATTGCTGAACCTGCGCCTGCCATAAGTACTGCAAGTGCTGCTCCAAGCAATGCATAAAATAAACCTAAATTATCGAAAAATGTTCCTAAAGTCATAATTAATTCTCCTTTACTTTTACATATTTTGTATCCGCCTTAAATGGTTTAAACTCTCTTCCGCCACCTTCATAAAATTTTCCAAAGAATTCAACAAACTGTAGTCTGTTGGTATGAACGTAGCTCCCAAAAGGTTTATTGCCATATTGAATGTGTGTCCGATTAGGAAAACCACTATAAAGAAAATTACTCCCACTATTGATTTTCCCATCATTGCTGCCATTGTGTTAATTACCTGGGCTATTACTCCTGTTGCAAGTCCAAGGGCAAGTAATCTTGAATATGATAGCAAATCACTTAGCCAGCTTGTTGTGTCATACAGCTGTAGGCTCCAAGCAATAATCGCTTCACAGGATTTTTTGCTCTTCTTCCTGCCATAAGAAGTATTCCAACCATGCCACCTATTGTCATTATCTTTGATAGCATACTAAGCCACGCCGGGAAGACTATTGTGCTTCCTGCCAATGAGGCAAATATACTTGTTGGAATAAGCATTAATATTAATCCAATCAAAAATACATACCAAAGAACAACATCGCATACAAATGACATTACATCTTTTTGCTTTAGCATCATATATCCCTTAATTCCAAGTCCGGTAAACAAATGAACAATACCGAAACATAAGCAATATATAAGCATTTTCATTGGCTGTTTAATAGGTTCAAACCACAGTGCCGGTATTCCTATGTTTACTCCGAAAAATGTTTTTCCTATAACTGTTATTGCATCTCCGAAATACCCTCCGAAAAGTATTCCCCATAATAATGTTGAAATACCACAATACATAAACATTCTAAGTGTTTTCGCCATTGTTTCTTCCATATTCGGGAATTTTTTTAAAACTATAAAACATCCAATAAACATTAAAAATCCGTAAGCTGCGTCTGACAGCATTATTCCAAATAAGAAATAATAGAAGAATGCTGTTATTGCCGTTGGATCAATTTCCATTTTGTTAGGAAAACCAAATGATGTTACAACACCTTCAACTGCTCCCTGAACTTTTCCGTTAGTTAACAGCACCGGAACGTCCTCTTTTTCCGTTGGCTGTTCCACGTCAATTGCCACATTAAACTTGGTTTCCAGTTCTTCTTTTAATGCCTCAACCTGTTTCTCAGGCATATAACCTGTAACAAAAAAAGTATGTTTGGACTGTAAAAGCTTTCCTACACCTTGTACTTGTCCGCTCTGGTTTTGTAATAATCTCTTATTTTCTTAAACTCAAATCTGTAATCTGCTTCTCTTTCCATTTGAGCTTTTATATTTTCAATGTCCAGATTATATTCTTTAATTCTATCCTCTCGTTTTGTAACCGAAGCTGTTGGTATATGATGAACCATAATAGGCGGTTTGCTAAAATCCAGTTGCCTTAAGGCTTTTTCAACCTGCTCCAAATCATGTTTCATATAAGATACGGTTACATAAGTCTGATATTTGTCCGCCGAAACTATCTGCATATACAGTGATTTTGGAAATTCTTTTAAGCTTTCTATTTTTCTTATCAAATCCTGTTCCGTATATGAACCTGAAATAACGCCCACCATAAATCCGGTGTTTTTGGTTCCCTGAAAATTCATTGGGACATCAAGTTCAAGCCACGGTTGCAATGCCTGTATTTCGTCTAAGCATTTCTGCTTTCCTGACTCTTTTTCATCTATACTTTTCTTCTGCTCGATTATGTCATTAACAAGCCCGTTAATTTCATTTCGCTTATTTACTATTTCGTAATAATCGTCCGAGCTAATAACTTCTTTCCTTCAAGGCTTGAAAGCATGGACTTTTCTTCAGGAATATAAGCTTCAAGAATTTCTAATGCATTGTCCGTTAACGCCGCCTGTCTCTCGTAAAGTGAAATCTGGGTTGCCGTGTTCACTTTTTCAAACACCTTATCCTCTTTCACTTCCTCATGAACTTCCAGACAGCCCTTTAATTGCAAAAGTTCCAAAATCTTTTTTCGGTCTTTCTTCATTGCGCATATATTTATTTTGCACATTTTCAAAACTGCCATAAATTCTCCATTCTGTCATTTAAATGACGGGTTATGCCTTAAAATGATTTAAATGTTCCCCTCTACCTTAGGATTATACGGATTGTGACCTGCTTTGTAATCCTAAAATAAATACTCTACTATGCTTTCACCGTGCCATCCATTTTCTCATATGACTTGTTCTTCAATTGCATAACCTTTAAGTCAATCTCTTTCTGTTGCTCATCTTTGTACTTTTCGCATTTTGCAACTGTCTCTGCCATTTCCTTTTCTGCTTTTTCCTTGGCTTCCTTTAACCTTTCAGTTCGATATTCAGCCCTTGTATCTTAACTTGATTCTTCATATCCTGCCCGTTAACTTTCGCAGTGCTTATAACCTTGTCCCCTTCAAGCTCTGCTAACCTAACCGCATCAACCGTCTCCTTTATCATACTAACCTCCTTCCCTATACAAAATTGTGCATTCTGTCCGATTTTTTATTGTTTTTTATTACTTTTTGTATATTTTTAACTAATTATGCTAATATAATAATTCATCTAAAAATTATATGCAAGTTACATTTTTAGTCACTAGTACTTTATTTATACATTTTCTCATTCAAGTCGCTTTATTTTACGATTTTTAAGTTATGAATTTACATTACTTGGATTCTCTAAAATAGTTTGTGCTTATAAAACAAAATCAATACATTTTTAGGAATAATAGTTAAGGAGCTGCACTCCAATGGTTTGTCAACCACTAAAGACACAGCTCCTTGAATGTTTTTAATTTTATTCGTGTTATTGATAAACCGGCACTTTGTATTTTATGCTCCACTTACCGTATTTTTTATTGTTCTTCTTTCCAAAATATGGTCTTACCTTTACATAAATACTGTTCCTGCTGTTTACTTTTATTACGCCTTCCTTAACTTGGTACTTTAAATTAAGTTTTAACTTTTTATTCAATTCTCCTTTTTTAGTATTGAATTTTTTCTTCAGTTTATTGCTTTTTTGTGTAACCACAATCTGATAACCGCTAGCCTTTTTTATTTTATTCGCTACAACGTATAGCTTTTTTGTTTTTACCCTATATTCAAGCTCTGCCACGCTCCCCCTGTTCTTTACCTTTTTTGAATACTGTATAACCGCATCTTTTGGAAAAGCTCCCTCTTCTATTCTGGGATTGCTACGTAAATATACTTTTCTTAAAAGATTGTCATCAAAACAATATTTACCAATTAGTTTTATTTTCTTATTAAACTTAACTGTTTTAATATTGTTACCAGCAAAAGCCTGTTCTCCAATTATTTGAATATTGTTTTTTAACTTTAATGTACTAATTCCTGTGTGATAGAAAGCATAGTCGCCGATTTCTTTCAGCTTGCCATTCAGTTTCACATCACTCAAATTTCCTAGCTGATAGCAGGCATAAGAGTCTATTTTTTCCACAGTGTCAGGCACCTTCAAAGATTCTCCACCATAAAATAGCACTAATTCTTTCCCATCTTTTGTTAACAACATTCTGTCTTTTTCTTCATAGTACTTGTTGTTATTAATTAAAACTATTTTCGGAAATGGGGCCATGTCGCTGCTAATCATCTCTCCCAAATTTTCACATTTTCCTGCCAACTCCAGTGTTCTTGGAGTGTCTAAGTAAAACGCATTTCCGGTAGCCACAACATCTCCCAATATTGTTACCTTACTTAGATTAAAATATCCTGATAATGATCCTGATGATATTTCCTTAATATCATCTGCCAAAACAATATACCTAACCTGATTTTTTATCTGCCCTACATCTACCTTTTCTAATTTTTCACAACCGCTAAAACTAAGAACACTGCTCTTTTCATCAAATTTCCATTTAACAGATGAATTATTGTAGTCCTTCATATGTTCATTATTTAACTCCACTTTCTTGTCCTGTACAAAAGATGCTGCATTCACAGAATTACAGGCTAACATAGTTATTACCAATATAATTGCAATTATCTTTTTCATTGGTTTTCCTCCTCTCATCAGATACAAAACACTTGTATCAACACCCATCAATCAGTTTCTTATACTCTTTACTCCTCTCTTTGTTTTTTTATCCACGCTCATTTGGGTTAGTTAAGCCCTTCTATTAAATATAACGAATAAAACTCGCCAAAATATGCCAACAAAAATAAATTTTTTACCGTACCTTGTCTTATATTTATAGCATAACATATTTATGTATACTTTATTCTATATATTTTCCAGCCATGCGATTATAATCTAAGAAAAAAAGAAGAGATATCTTCTTTTTAATTTTAATAAAATATCTTCTTTAGATAGATTTTCTGCTAGATAATGCTTAATAAATGGAGAAACTCCTCTTAAAAAACCATTATCGAATCCATTGCCGAATCCTTCTTCGTAGGTTCTTCCTTTTTTAACCTGCATATCCATCTCATAGTCATATTCTGCGCACAAAAAGTTCATAACCTCACTACCCTCTTCCTTCTTCATATGTGTTAATATTAACCTTTACTATTATTTTCAATCATACATTAGACTTATTCATTTTGTCAAAATGCATATTTAAAAGAATATTCACACATTGTGGCTTTAAAAAACCAATTTCATAACTCCCATTGAATTTTTTCGCAATTGTTATGATTTCTTATATATTTATCGCAGCCAATTACGTGTCGTAAAACCGAAACGCTGTCCCACACGTAATTTATTGAAGCTAAGCTTGTTCTATCGCTGCCAATTACGTGTCGTAAAGCGAAAACGTTGTGTCACAAGTAATTTATTGAAGCTAAGCTTGTCTTACCGCTTCCAATTACGTGTCACTGAAAGAAAATGCTGTGTGACAAGTAATCACCCACAAATTCACTACGATTTTGTGAAAAATTACGTGTCAGCAGAAGGAAATCTTATATGACACGTAATTGCCCAAAAATTCACTTTAATATTGTAAAAAATTACGTGTCAGCAGAAGGAAATCTTATATGACACGTAATTGCCCAAAAATTCACTTTAATATTGTAAAAAATTACGTGTCAGCAGAAAGAAAAGTTATACGACACGTAATCAATGATGTAATTACAAATTATACTGAACCCCAGGGTGTGGACACTACACTAGACGACTTTATACGAAAAATTAATAGTATCCTCCCCCGGGCCGTGGACATCTCCCCAAACCACTTTGTACGTAAAATTAATACTATACTCCCACCCGAGACATAGACACTCCTCCCATACGACTTTGTACAAAAAACAAACTTCAAGTATCCCTACAAAAAAGGCAATCCCCACCAAGGAACTGCCATATTTTAACTTCTAGTATTCTATTTTTCAATCAACTTTATTGCTAAGCATCCTCCAATCACAAGACTTATAAGCACATTTATTGTGACTATCATTCCTGAGCCGATTATCCCTGTCATATTCATCACTCCCACTTCTTTATTAAATCCTATGTGTATCGCATTATCTTTATTAAGTTTTTTTCAACTAAAATCTGCATTTCCAATTAGAAATTCCTTATTGGAAATTACCAATTAGAGATTCCCAATTAAAGACTTCCAATTATGAATTTTCATGTTGCATTAATCTCTTTGGATTTTAAATTTCTTTCCTTCTGATAATGCTTTTCCTTTATACTTTTATACTAATTAAGAAATGTTAAGTTTTGTTTATGATAAAGTTAAATCTTTTTTAATACTTATCTGTTCTATTAAATTCCATTATAAACTCTACACCATTACTGTGATTTTTTGCATAGCATATTCCGTTATGATTTTTTACTATGTTTCTTACTATGTAAAGCCCAAGTCCTACATTAGATTCTTTAATACGTTCACCTGTCTGATAAAAGCCGTCCCAAATGTTATTAATTTCCTCCTCCGCTATATTGCTTCCGTTGTTATATACGGATATAACTGCTTTGTCTCCTTTACTCTTTAATGTAACTTGTTGCCGTACCTTTTATATCGATATGCTCATAGCATTAATTATATAATTATTAATTGCCTGCTCTATCTGTTCACTATTCATATTAATATAAATATTATCTTCTATGTCAAACTTACACACAACATTCTTAGAACCAAATAATCCTTTATACTTGTCTTTCATACTATTTAAAAGTTCTGAAAGATTTCCTACCTTAATTGGTCCGCTTAAAATCAAATCACCTTCAAAAGAAGAATTAAGCATTTCTCTAATCAAATTAGACATTTTCTGTATTTCTTCCATTATTGATTCGTAATACTCACTCATTGCCTCATCATTGTCCATATTCATCATTTCAAGCTGAGTAGAAATAATTGCCAAAGGTGTTTTTAATTCGTGAGTTGCCATTCCAATAAACTTCTTTCTTCTCTCGTCAAACTCTACCAATTCTTTATTTTGTGTTTTCAACAAATAATTGTAATTGTTCAGTTCATTAACATTACTTGAAATTTTTAGGTACATGCTCTTTATCTGGTCTGCCAGATGACCTATTTCATTATTTTGAAAATTATACTCTTCAAAATCAATAGGTTTATTGTTTTCCATCTCTTTTGCTATTTTCCCCAGTTTTTCAATTGGCTTTACAGTTCTTTGTGCCATATAAAATGAAAAAGGAATACCTAATATTAAAATAATAATCATTTCAACCAGCATAAACCTGCTTATCAGTCCTATGCTGTTCTCTAAGGTTCTAAGCTTTACACTACAATATACATAATATGTTTTTACATTCTGATCTATTTTGCCCTTAAGTCTAATGGCTGTTCTGCCTCTGACACATTTGCCTTAGCTGTATATGTATATTCATATATTTTTTCATCGAACTTTCTTCTTTTTATATTTCTCTTTCCTTCAGGCATATCTCCTGAAAAATATATGATTTTTCACCATCATAAATTGCAATAAGTCCACCTTTGTCCGAAAATTCTTTCAATCTCTTCCTATCACTCTTTGTTAAAGACGACAAATCCATTCCCTGTGCGTCCTCAAAAACACTGTTCATTATTTTCTTATTATTTGCAATAATGAATTCTTCTGAGAACATATTATAGAACAAAATCATGCTTCCCACTGTAACAAACAAAAAGAATAATACCGTTACAAGATATGTTGTTCTTAACTTAGTCTTCATTTATTTTACCTCAAATCTGTAACCAACACCGTAAACTGACGTGATGTAAGGATACTTGTCCGTCATCTTTTTTCTTAACTGCTTTACAAGTGTGTCTACAGTTCGCATATCGCCGTCGTAATCAAAGCCCCAAACTGCATCCAATATATTTTCACGCTTCAAAACCACTTTTTCGTTTTCGCACATATATACAAGCAAATCAAATTCCTTAGGAGTTGTATCTACAAACTCGCCATTAATATATGCTTTTCTAAATTTCTTTTCAAGCTTCAGTGCACCCTTAGTTATTAAATCTGTGTCTTCATTATTATTGCGATGAATTAATTTATCCATGTGTACTAACAAAACCTTCATTAAAAATGGCTTTGTTATGTAATGATCGGCACCATTGTTTAATCCGTTAAGTTGGTCTTCTTCTGATTCCCTTGCTGTCAACATAATAACCGGCACCTGCGAATGTTCTCTTATTTCTTTCAAAACATCCACACCGTCTATGTCAGGAAGCATTCCGTCAAGAAGTACAATATCTAAATTCTTGCTATTTTCATAAAAAAGTTCAAGCCCTACTTTTCCGTTTTCTGCCGCCAAAACTTCATAATCGTTTCTTGACAAAAACTTTGTTAAAACTTCTCTTAACTTGTTATCATCTTCAACCATAAGAACCAATCTTCTGTCGTTTCTCATATTCTTTCTCCTCTGATATTAATTATTGTTTTATATTTTATTATTGTAAATTACTTTTATTTTTGTAATTCAACTTTTATGGTTATTATACTAAAATATTTGTTTGATGTTAATATGAATATTTTTATCAGAAAGTTTCATCTATTCTTAATACTGTAGATGAATGTAAGACTTATTTTGAAAATAATAATGTTGAAAACATAAAGCTTTATATTCAGGATAGGAGGTGGGTGACAACTACCCCAGGCTAGAGGGGTTGAAAAGTTTTAGTTATTACAAAAACTTATTTTACTTTGGAGATTGGAGGATTTAAACATGAAGGAATCAATGCTTAAAATAACTAAAAATAATTAATATTCAAATTAAAAATCCGGAAACTAAACTTATACTGTTATAATTTCCGGATTTTATAAATTAATTAACTTTTTTAAATATAACCATTGTTTTTTAAGAAAGTATATATTCCATCTTTCCTTGGTGCATCACATACATAATCTGCCATATGTTGCAATTTTTCAGAACCATCTATATCTTTAACTGCTATTCCTATTTTTGCATTTTCAAGCATTTCCCAGTCATTCTCCTGATCTCCAAATGCCATATAATCATTTTCATTAAATCCATAGTATTTCATCAATTCACAAATGCCTGTTTGTTTAGATATTCCCTTTGCCATAACATCATAGCAAACTGTAGGACATGGCACAATTCGCGCTGAAATATCTTTTTCCAGTTCAGAAAAATCGTAACCCATAGGAGCGAATATATTAATTTTCACAATCTCCTCACCTTTCCATTCTATATATGGTGGGATTTCTTCCTTATAATATTTTTTCCCCTCAACCAGAAAATCAGTAATTTCAGTAGCCAGATAAGGGCCCTCAACTGTATCAAATATCAAAGACATATTCTTGTTATTACAATACTCTAATATTTTTTCTACATCTTCTCTCAAAAAGGGAAAATCCTTTATGCATCGCAACGTGTTGTCATATATCGCAGCACCGTTATTCAAAACATATGCATCAAAAACAGATATATCTAAATCCTTTATACCACGTATACTGTTAATATCTCTTCCTGTAGCCAGTGCAACCTTATACCGTTTTTCTTCAATTCCTCTATTGCTTTAATAGAAGAAGCCGGTATTTTTTTCTCTACGCAATCAATTAGCGTTCCATCTACATCAAAGAAAACTGCTTTCATTTCCACCTCCTAAATTCCTTGCTGGTCTGCCTCCGTTTCCCTACACATTTCAAATTTAAGAACCTGTTGTTTTCCTGTAGATATGGCAGTTTCAACTAACTCATCAAAATTTATGTCCATATCACGCATCATAACATTTTCAATCAGCATTCCTAAATTAGTACCACTTATTATTTTAATATTTTTACTACTCGTAGCAGCAATTTCTGCTGAAATTTTAAATGGCGAGCCACCTACAATATCAGTAAAAAATATAATATTTTTACATTCTTCTAATTTGTCTAAAGCCTCTGTTAACTTTATCTTCAACTCTTCTGTTGAATAAGTATCCGGGAAATCTACTGCTTCCAGATTTTTCTGTTGTCCTGCAACCAGTTTCACTGCACTGGCAATTCCCGTAGCGAAATTGCTATGTCCTGTTATAATAATTCCTACCATTTATACATCCTGCCTATTAATTATTTATAAAACTCTTAATTTCTTAATTGTGTGAACGTAGTCACCCTTTCCAAAAAGCGAAGATGTTCCAAGAATAAAACCTTTTACACCTTTTTGATTCAATTTTTTTATTTTCTCTTCAGAAATTCCACCATCCACAACTATTTCATAATGATATTTTTTCCTATTTTGAATAAATTCCTCTATTTTTTCGTCAATATATTCTAAATATGATTGACCTGCAAACCCCGGATTAACGGTCATTATCATTACATAATCTACTATATGTAATATATTTTTTACAGTTTCAAATGATGTTGCCGGATTTATGGCTAAACCCGTTTTTTTCCCATATTTATGAATATTGTCAAAAGTACGTGCAATGTTTACATCCGTTTCATAATGTACATAAACAATATCTGCTCCCATTTTGCAAAATATTTCAGCTAATGCTGCCGGATTTCCACCATTTAAATGTACGTCTACCATTTTTTTTGTGTTTTCTCTAATACATTTAAAATCCTCTAATCCCATTGCAAAATTAGGTACAAAATTTCCATCCATTACATCAATATGAAACACATCAGCACCTGCTTCATCCAATTTTATAACTTCTTTTTTTAAATTATTAAAATCGGCACACATCATTGATGGGCAAAGTAATTTTTCCATATTTGTGACCAACCTTTCAAATGATTTTGTAAAGGTCCAAAATACCATTAATACAATATTTTGGACCCTTTAATTTATATCTTGTATTTTCTGTCATTTGGAGTTATCTGGATATACACATCTACTCCTTTTTCTTTCAGCCGTTTCAGACACGCCTCATCCTGATCATCCACGTAAACATGGACTTCATGAAGTATATGCTTACCTTCTGATTTATGCATGTTTCCTATATTGCAATGTTTAATAGGAACTCCGCCATCAACTAACTGTTCAATCACCTGTGGAGTTTTTGCGACAATAAATATCTTTTGTGAAGGAGCAGCCTTTCCAATAATCTCAATGGTCTTTTTTTATTGAGAAAAATCTAATCTGAACTCCTACGGCATCTGCAGTCATTTTCATTAATGATTTTGATAACTCATCATTACATGTTTCATCATCAACAACTAAAATTAAATTTGCACCACTTGCCGTAACCCAGACATTTCCAACCTGTCCATGCACCAAACGATTATCAACTCTTGTAAAAACAATGTTATATCCGACATACCACATTTCCTCCTATAACCATCCTAATAATGACATTAATATTGCAAATGCTATTATTGCTAAAATTAGTACTACTATGCTTACCTTCTTCTTTTTGAAGATATAATATAGTATACCAACAAACAATGCTGGAAGCAAATTAGGGATAACTGAATCGAAGATTGATTGTACTCCAACAGTACCAAACAATTTTAATTTTTCCGGGAACTCAAAAGTTACATAACTTGGAATCATTGCTCCAACTACCATTACACCAAGAATACCTGCACCTTTAGTTAATGCTTTGGCATTTTCTGTTAATTTAGATATTGCTCCACTTCCCAGTTTGTATCCGGCTTTTAGGAAAAATACTCTTGAAACTGCCATTAAAATCCAAAATGCCAGGAAGAATATCGGTCCTAATATTGAATGCTGTTTACACAATGAGGCTGCTATACTTCCGCTAATAGGTAATAATGTAAACCAAAATATTGCATCACCGATACCTGCAAAAGATCCAAAAAGACCGGTTTTCATATTTTTTATTAATTTTCTATCAGCTCTATTTTCTTCCATTGATAGAACTAATCCCATCAGAAAAGATGCGGCATGTTGTTCCGTATTTATAAAGTCAACACCGTACTCATCCAACGCCTTGCTTACTTCTTCACTATCTTTTCCATGTATTTTCTCTAATCCTGGAAGTATGCTCCAGCCGAAACTATTACCCTGCATTTTTTCAAAGGTAAATCCTGTCTGGTAGAACATCGACCTTAAACCCAAATTTTTTAAATCTTTATTGGTAAGTTTATTTGTTGTCTCATTATATTCCTTCGCCATCATCTTCACCTCCTGTTACTACTGATGTTGTTTTTGCCTCTTTGTCTCTCATAAAATCAATCAGTACTAATGCAATTGCAAATAAAGCTACTGGTAAAACATTGTCAGGTTTCATAATGCTCATAATTAAAAATCCGATAATCAGATATGGAACATTTTCTTTTTTCACCATTACCTTTAACAATAGTTGCAAGTCCAAGTCCCGGTAAAAGTCCTCCTGCTATTTCAAATCCGTGTGAAACGAATTCAGGGAATGAATTAACAAACTTTGATAATACATTCTGTAATGCATATGTGCTTAAGAATGCAACTACTGCATAAAGTGATGTTAAAATAATTTCAGGTAGAACACATAAAACTTAAATTTTTTAATGTCATTTTGTTTTATTGCCTGCTCTACCTTTACGTTAAATCCTGAGAACAATGACTGACACGCGATAACGATCCACTGCATAAGCAATGCGAATGGTAAACTAAGTCCTAAAGCTGTTTCTGCCGATACTCCGCTCTTATAAGCCAAAACAACTGTCATAAGTCCCGCAATCAATGCATTAGGTGGTACTGTTCCACCTACTGTTGTAAGTCCTAAGTAGGACAATTCTGCTATTGCTCCGGCTTCCAAACCAAGTTTCCAATCTCCCAATACAAGCCCTGTCACAAAGCAGACGATAATAGGATGGAATACAAAGAAGCATTCCCATCTGGCATCCCACGCAAATGCAAATACAATCAGTGCCAGAATCAGTCCCTGTAACAATGTAACACTCATAATTACACCTCCTTATTATTATTAATTTAAAAAGTTACTGTAGTTTTTGATAAGCCAATAGGTTCATCCGGATTATATCCCCTTGCCAAAGATAAGAGACATGCAAATAATTGTGAAAACACAACCATTCCGAACACTCCTGCAACGCCTTCCGCTTCTTTCGGCAAAAGAACCGCTTCGTTAGCCATTGTAATATATTTTTCATTATTTGTAACAACTAATGTACTAACAGAAAAATCCTTTTTTATTTTCTCAACAAGTTTTATTGTACTATCATTTGTTTTTTCGTCAGTCAAAAAGAATATTACAGGTATAAATCTGTTTGTAGTTGCTATTGGTCCATGTGGATAATCACAGGATGAATATGCCTTTGCGTTTGTATAACTTGCTTCCATTATTTTAAGTTCAGTTTCATTAGCAACTGCATAACTAAATCCTCTTCCCAGTAATAAAATATCCTGAACATTTCTAAACAAAGGAACGCTTTTCTTTACCTGTTCTTCTATATTCTTACACAAACTTTGTTCTATAATATCCGGTGCTTTTTTTATCTGTTCCAACACTTTTTCATCGTGTGAAAGCACTGCTGCAAATAATAGTGTTATTACCATTTGAGACATATACGACTTAGCTGCCGTGAAACTTGTCTCTTTTCCGCATTCACAATTAATATAATAATTTCCCACATTTCTCATAAGACATTCGTGTTCATTGGTTACTGATACTGCAATGCCTCCCTGATTCTGGCATTTTTCCAGTACAGTATAAACGTCCTTTGCCTCACCACATTGAGATACTCCGATTGTCAAAACATCTGACAAATCTAATTTTCCATCCAACAATGTTATTATTGAAGGGTAAGCCATCGATGTTAATTTATCGGTATAAATCTCAAACGCATATTTTCCCACTAATAATGCATGTTCACTTGAACCTCTTCCTACTAAAAGAACCTTACTGATGTTCCTATTATCTACCTCTTTACATATGTTTTCTATTATAGGCAGATTCACATCAATTACATGTCTTATTATTTCCGGTTGTCATGAACTTCTCTCCACATATTAGATTTACTTACATCGTACTCGTACATTTATTATTTCTCCTTTCTTATTTTGTAACTTTGTAATGACAATGTTATATTATAATATTTTTTATTGAAATGTCAACCTTTTTTTTGCTAATATTTTATTAAGAGCATATATAGTCATAGCTCTATTTACTAAAGGAGATTTTTATTATGGATTATATTACAATTAACAAGTACTCTCTGGTTCCTCTATATTCACAATTGAAAGAATCAATAAAAGAGGCAATTCAAAATGGTATCCTAAAACCAGGAGATAAACTTCCAACAGAACATGAAATATGTAACCATTTTAATCTGTCAAGAACCGTTACAAGACAGGCATTTTATGAATTAATGAGTGAAGGGTACATTGTCCGTTACAAGAGCCGCGGAACATTTGTTAACCAACAAAGTAAAGAGAATGTATTTTTTAAGGAAATTATTAGTTTTAATGATGAAATGAAAATGTATGGTTTTGAACCCAAGACGGAACTTATTTCTATTGAGAAATTTATTTGCAATGACTACATTGCTGAGAAATCAGAATTTAACGTTGGAGATGAATTAATTAGAATTCAACGATTAAGATACAGAAACGATGATCCTATTGTTTTTGTTGATGGATATTACCGGGCTTCTGATATTCCCGAAATCGAAAAACATGATTTAGAAAAAGAATCTATGTTTTACATTTTAGAAAAATATTATAACATAAAAGTCATGCATACAAAAAAAAGATTTATGGCACGAATAGTTGAAGACAAATATGCCAATTATTTGTCCATAAAGAAAAAGTCTGCTGTTCAGTATGTAGAAAGTAAAGAATATAATCAACAGGACGAATTTGTTTCTTTTGATATTTCTATTTATGTGGGGGAAAAAAATATATTTGAGACAGAAATTAACAATCTTCCCAAAACTCTCCAATAGCACACAACTTATTATTTTTAAATTGTCCAATGCCACCGGCTTAGCCGGTGGCTTACATTTCTTATACGACAAAAAAGCCCTTGTTTAAAGGAATCCCTTTAAACAAAGGCTTTTTAATAGCAGGGGTGGTAGGAATCGAACCCACCTCTGGAGTTTTGGAGACTCTTATTCTACCGATGAACTACACCCCTATCTGCAATTTTGCACAAGGATATTTATACCATAATTGCGTAGAGATGTCAAACAAATATTGAAAATAAAATAGTTTTTTTTTCATATTTTTTGTTTCTTTAATTTCTTTTTTTATGATTATGACCGGTCTTAATTTTTTTTGAAAATAAAACTTATTTTATTGATACAAAATTAACAAATTCGCTGTATAATTTATTATAGTGTAAAAAACTTGAAGCACGTAACAACCCCTGTAATAAAAGTTCGGTTGTTTCACATTATAAAAAATTTGTTTTTAAAAAGGATTGGTATTTATATGAAAAAAGGATTAATTTTGGAAGGCGGTGCCATGCGTGGAATGTATACTGCCGGAGTACTTGATATATTTATGGAAAATGATATTACTGTTGACGGTGCCATTGGCGTTTCTGCCGGGGCTGCCTTTGGTTGTAATCTTAAGTCAAAACAGATTGGCAGAACAATACGATACAATACCAAATATTGTCGTGATCCCAGATATGTTGGGCTTCGCTCTTTAATTAAGACCGGCGATATTTACGGTGCTGATTTTTGTTATAATCAGATTCCTAACCGCCTTGATATTTTTGACGTGGAAACTTATCAGAAGAATCCAATGGATTTCTACGTTGTAACTACAGATATTGAAACCGGAAAACCTATTTATCATCTTTGTCCTAACGGCGATGCAACGGACATTAAATGGTTTAGGCTTCTGCTTCAATGCCAATGGTTTCAAATATTGTAGAAATCGACGGTTTTAAAATGCTTGACGGTGGAATTTCAGATTCAATTCCAATTCACAAGTTTATGGAAATGGGCTACGAGAAAAATGTTGTCATTCTTACCCAACATGACGGCTACAGAAAAAAGAAAAATTCAATGCTTCCGTTAATCAGATTAAAGTTGGGCAAGAAATATCCTAATCTTGTACACGACTTGGAAGTCCGCCATATTATGTACAACAAAACATTAGATGACCTAAAAGAACTTGAACGCAAAGGACTTGTCTACATTATCAGACCTGAGAATCCTGTTACAATCGGGCGCACCGAAAGAGATCCTGAAAAACTGCAGGCTCTATATGACATTGGTCGCAAAGAAGGGCTGAAACATATTAGAAATGTGAAAAATTTCCTCGGAGAATAAATTAAAAGCATACCTGATAGCTATAAATTGTACCGACCCCAAAAAGTTAGACCTAAAAATCTAACGATTGGAGGCCGGTATTTTTATGGCTAGGTCGAAGCAAAAACGAATAAAAGAAAAGTTAAGATGGATGAGTCCTGTTCCATACAGGCTCCATCTCCTTACTGCATAAAAGAAAAACGAGACGACCGAAGTCGTCTCGTAAAAAGTCTAACTTTTGGGGTCACCTCACATTAGTGGATAGCCTTTTTCTTTTATAATAATTTTACATTTTACTTTGTAAGTTTCATTTTCTTCTTAGCACTCCATGGACCATACTTCTTGTTTCCATTGATTACTGTGAATGCTCTTGCCTGTACATAGTACTTCTTGTTCTTCTTAAGTTTCTTAAATGTAAGCTTATTACGTTTGAATACCTTTGTAATAGTCTTCTTCGCCTTAAACTTCTTAGTTGTTGAAACTCTTACTTCATAGCCCTTGGCACCTGCAACCTTCTTTAATGAAATCTTTGCTTTAGTTGTTCTCTTCTTCTTTGTTGCCTTTGTTACTTTAGTCTTGCCAACTTTTACATTAATATCACTTGAAGCACTTGGTGCTACAGTTGTGTTGCCACCATTACCAATGTCTGATGTATTTTCACCTGACTTAGTTGTTTCGTCAGCCTTTGTTGTTGCCTGTGTTGTTTCTCCAGGTTTTGTTGTTACCTCAGTCGTTCCACTAGGTTTATAGTAGGTGCCTGAGTTGTTGTTTCACTAGGTTTATCTGTTGTTGGTGTCGGTTTAGTTGTTGTTGGTGTCGGTTTAGTTGTTGTTGTAAGTTCAGGTGTTGTTGTTGGCTGATTATCTACTACAACTTCTTTTGTTACACCCTTTGATTCAATTCCATTTAATCTTGATGTTACCTTAACAATATGTGTTCCGGCATCAATATTGTTGTATATATATGTTCCGGCTGTAGCTAAGTTCATATCCTTAACCTTACCATCGATATATACCCAATATGTCTGACCGTTGTCTGCCCCTGTCCATGTTACTGTAACAGTATTATAAGTTGGGCTTTCTACAACTAATCCTTCAGGTTCAACAGGCATGTAAACATCTGATCCCATAATTGCTACTTCTGAAATCTGATATCCCCAGTTATAAGAACCGTCATTAAGTTTAACTCTTACATATCTTACTGTATCGTAATTATATGCTGACTGGTCAATTTTGTTTTCCATAACTGTTTTGTATTTAGCATCCTTAACGTTAACCATTTCCTGGAAGTTCTGTCCATCCGCTGAGAACTCAACTGTATAAGTCTTAGCATATGTATTGTCTGCCTTAAATGCTATTAAAAATTCTTCAATATTAGAAATTGGATAATTCTCTCCAAGGTCCATATTGATTGTTGCCGTCTGTGCTCCATGTTCTGTGTGAACACAAACACCGTTGTTATCTGATACGATACCATCTGTTAATGATGATACATCCTGGTTTCCTTCACCTTCGTATACCTTGTCAACAGTTATCTTTGCTCCCTTTGAAATATTTCTTACAGTGTTAATGTAATCCTTTAATGAACCGTCATCTACTTTAACTTCCTTTGAGATGCCCTTAGATGTTAACTTGTTGTAATATGAAACTACCTTAACTGTATATGTTCCTGCATCTAAGTTATCAATTGTATATGTTCCTGCAGTTACTCTGTCACCTACAAGGTTGTTGTTTAAGTATACCATATACTTGTAATCATCCTGATTTTCACCGGCTTTAATTGTATATGTAATCTGGCAATACTTATCAGATTTTACTGTTACTTCTGCAGGATCATCACAGTACTGTAATTCCGCCTTCTTAGCATTCTTGTCTGTACTTAATGCTGCAATTTCTCTTACCTGAACACCCCATGTGTATGCTTCAGGATAATAGAATCTAATGTATCTTACTGCGCCTGTTACTCCTGTCATATCCTGAGTATCTACACAATTCTTGTTTTCGCAGGCATCCTTTACAGAATCTCCTGTTACTTTTTTAACTGTTTCAAAATCAACTCCGTTAGTTGAGTACTGGATTTCGTAACCGTTAACAGGAGTATCTCCTCCATTGTTTTCTTTGTATTTTACAACTAACTTATCAATAGTTGCGCTGTCATAAGCATCTCCTAAATCAATTGTATAACTTGTTCCTGTTGTGGCAAATGCTGTAGCAATATGTTTGCCTTCAAAGTTACCATCTGTAATATCGCTTTCGCTACCGCCTTCACCATCCTGCTTATTAGGAAGTGCTACAACATTCTTACCTAATCCAATGTTAAATTGTCCGTCTGCAACCATTTCTTCTACAGTTATAGGTAAAACTGTCACTTCACATGTTGCCTCAAACTTACCTATCTTAGCTGTAATAGTTGTTGTTCCCTCTGACTTAGCTGTTACTGTTCCTGCATCATTAACTGTTGCAATCTTTTCATCCTTTGATGTCCATGTAACTGTTGTGTCATCTGTTGTGTTGCTTGGATTAATTTGTAAGCTTCAATGTTTCTGAATTCTTATTCTTAATTTCAAGATTCTGTGGAGCAATTTCAATTGATGTAATATGTACAGGATCTGTTACTGTAATCTTACATGTTGCTTTCTGTCCGTTTGCAGCTTTTGCTGTAATTGTAGCTGTTCCCTTTGAAACACCTTCAACTAAACCGTTAGCATCTACTTGGCAACACCTACATTATCACTGCTAAATGTAACTGACTGGTCTGTTATTGCTGAAAGCTGTAACTTGTTTCCAATTGCTACTGTTGCTTCTGTCTTATTTAATGAAATTGTTCCTTCAATAATAATATCTGACTGAACAGGATCTGATAATAACATTCCCTTTCTATATGTTACAGCCTTAATTGTTACTGATTTGTCTACTGTAATTGGTCCTTCATAAGTAGCTGAATCTTCTGTTGGAGTTGCTCCATCAATTGTGTACTTAATTTCAGCACCCTTTACTGCTGTTGACATTGTTACTGTCTGTGTTCCCTTATAAGTTCCACTTACAGGTGTAATTGTTGGCGCCTTAGCCTGTACTGCACCAAATACCTGTATTTCATAAATTGAGTAACCATACTGAGTTCCTCTTGAAACACCCTGCATCTTTACGTATCTTGCCTTTGTTGCCGCAAAACTTGATGTGATTTCTCCAACCATACCATTTTCCTTAGCAACTGTTGTCCATTCTTTTCCGTCTGTAGATACCTGAATTTCGTATTTTGCCGCATAAGCTGCTTCCCAGTTAATTGTAACTGCGTTAACTGCCTGTACTGAACCAAGATCCACCTGAATCCATTCATCATCTGCTTCATTATCAGCCTGCCATCTTGTGTCTGTTGTACCATCCAAAGTCATATCGGCTGTATTTGCACCCTTTGATGAAGATGCTGTTGCTTTCTTCTTAAGTCCTAAATTATCACTACTGCTTACTGTATCTCCGGCAATTTCAAATACTGTTGCTGAATATGCTGAATCAAGATATCCATCCTTAACTGCAACTGCCTTTAATGTAGTGTTGCTTGAAATCAAAATCTTTCCTGTGTATTCTTTTGATTCTGTTGTTGGAATTGTACCATCTGTTGTGTAGTAAATCTTAGCATCTGCATCTGAGCATGATAATTCAACTAACTGTGTATCATCAAATGTTACTTTTCCTGTTACACCTTCTGTAACTTTTCCTGTTGCTAAAGCTTTAGCCTTAACTGTAGGTGTTGCTGTCTGAGTTAATTCAAACTGTTTTTCTGTGTCAATGTTAAAGCTTACAAATGCCTTTGCACCAATGTTAGCTTTACCAATCTGTTTTCCAAACTTATCTTTAATTGCTACTGTCTGTGTCTTGTCTGTAGCATTCCAAACTTCTGCTGTGTATACTGTCTTGCCGTTTGTATCCTTACGATATACAGAACCTGTAATGTTGCCTGTTACCATATAGTCATTTGTTCTGTAGCCCAACTGATCCATTGCTGAAATAAACCATAATGTATTAGCTCTATCTTCAACCTGTACATTTGTTACGTTAGCTTCAAACTTGTCATATGCACTCTGTGCATTAGTCTGTGAAAGAAATGGCCATGTAATATGCTGCCATCCGTTATCAGGTGTTACATACTTGTCCGGATTGTGCCATGAATCATCTGCACTAACTCCGTTTGCCAAATCCTGATCAAATAATTTCTTTTCTATGTTTATTGCATAATTAGTATCATCTACTAATCCCTGATATATCTTGGCACATTTTTCCTGATTCATACCATAGTTTGTAAGGTATTCAGAAATAGGTAACCACTGGATACCATATACATAAACAGCTGTCCACCAAAATATGTTCATATCCCATTGAAGCGCCATAAATCTGACCTGTTCCCTGGAACGGATAATCATAAGCCTGATCTGCTGCTCTGTCAGGATGATCACCTAACCAGTTAGTTTCATCATAGTCGAACCAGTACTGCTCAATCGCTTCCATTTCTGTTGTGAAGCCGTAAGCTCCGGCATCAATGTAAGTGCTATTCTGTGATACTTCACCCCAGAGATACATACCTACCCAGCTGAACAATGCTTCTGAAGCTGATTCCTGGTTGTTACCTGAATCGCTGTCTGCATATCCGCCTGCCCATGAGTATCCTGAATACTGGTCAAATGCTCTAAACTTACAGAACATGTTGCCATCATCTTCAGGTTCCTTAGGATCTGCGTAATCCCTTACAAGAAGTTCAATCATATCTTTGTAATCGTTGTAGAACTGCTTGTCGTATGTAGCAAGTACTGCTGCACCAAACATAAAGTATCCATATGTAAAGTGGTGGTCGCAGATTGCTGCGTTGGCACCAAATGAACTTTCAGGATAATAAAGTGTTCCCCAATCCTTATTGTAGATTAAGTAACAGTCATCATCTTCACCGTCATATGTGAACCAGTCAACCATGATGCTCTTTAATTTCTTTAATAATTTTTCTCTAATTTCTGTTTCACCTAACTGGTCAGCCATAAGAGCGCTGATTGCAAGTGGGTGAACATTCTTACCTTCCCAGTAAGCATCAGCAACAGGTGCTGTGTTAATCTTAGATGCTACTACCTGGTTAAGATATTCAACCATTTCAGTTGTATTAAACATGCTGCTGTCAGGCTTTGTAAATGTTGGAAGTAAACCTGAGAACTGCTGTGTTGTCTTGTATTCATTAGCCCAGATAGATTTCATGTCACCACGAATTGAGTAATATGTTGCATCCGGGTTATCTGCATCTGATGAATATTTCCACTGATGTGGGAATAAACAATGCATTGTTTCATTTGAGAATCCCTTTCTCATAGTCTTAGTTGTAGCTGTATATGTTGTTACAACCTTATTGTTAGCCTGATCAAATGTGTAGCCAACGTGTGTGTTTGTTACAAATGCGTAACCATGTTTATAATACCGGTCAATGTCACCTTTCTTTGTCATAGCTGCAAGTGACATATAATTTTCATTCTTTGAAGGGAATGTCACCTTAACGTTATATCTTGAACCTGCAACCATTACCTTAAATGTTGTTCCTTCAGGTACGTTCATACAATAATAAGAACCATCGTTTTTAGCCTTAGTATTTTCATCATCCATTGACTTAAAACCAATGTGGTCTGTTGTAATTGTGTCCCCTTCTTTAGCTAAAATACTATTTCCATTGCCATCAAAAAATTCTGTAATTGATGATGAGTTAATGAAAAATGTTGTGTTATCACAGAACTCACTGAAAATGTAAGGTGAACCCTTAACTACAGTTGACTTCATCTGCATTCCACTGTTGTCCATTAAACCTAACTGTACTGAGTAATCACCATAGCTTTCTACTCTGTCATAACCCTTTTTAGAGTTGTATTTTTCAGGTAATACATAGAAGTCAATTCCTGTTTCAGTAGACTGGTCTGTTCCAAGATCAGTTTCCTTTCTTGTTCCAACCCATCCTGCTGTTGCAAGCAAAACTCCAAGTCCCTTAGTTGAGAACTTAGCCTTTAATGGTGTTGAACAAAGTAAGTTACTAAATGTCTGAACCATTGCTGATGACCACCAGCTGTTAGAATCGATTGGTGTCTTTATAGTTTCTTCATTAACAAATGTTGGTAACTTGTTCTTTTCCTTATACATTTCACCTGAAACATATGAACCTTTACCATTCTTGTTGTTAATAACCTGTCTTGTTGGAAGTGGAGCGATTGTTTTGTTTTCCTTACTATCGCCTTCTCTGTATTCATAAACACTTAATTCGTTAATTCCTACACCACTACCGCTTTCAACCTTAGTATAGCCTAAGATTCTTACATATCTGACATTCTTTTGATACATGGTAACATCATCAATCATATTAGCGTATCCTCTAAGATTTCTATGAACTGTTGTCCATGCCTTAGCATCACTTGAAACCTGAATGTCATACATCTTTGCAGCATCGCTGTTAAAGTTAACAACAACTCTACCGATTGTGTATTCCTTCTGAAGGTCTACATAAATCCATTGGTCATCACCCTGATATGATGTAAATGATGATTTTGTATTTCCATCTACTGCGTTTTCAGGTTTACATTGTTATATGCATCCTCTCTAAGATTTCCATCACTGTCATACATCCACCATTCATCACGAGTGTTTACTTCTTTAGTTGTATCTCCTGACTTAACAGTGTTGCTTCTTGACTTAACCGGCTTGTTAAGTGCAAGGTTTACTCCATAGTCAACAGGTCTTTCAACCACTCCGTTTGTACCATAAACCTGGAATTCAAACAATGAATATCCGTAGTCAGGCAATGCTTTTTCTGTCATCAGAATTCTTACATATCTTGCCTGTCTGTCTTCTTTGTTTGTAATAACTTTTGTTAAATCTATTGTCTGTTCCTTTTCATCCACTACAGGTGCTGTCTCACCCGGCTCTGTAGGTGTCTCTGTAGTTGTCTCTTCCTCTGTAACATCACCTGAGATTGTAACTTCACCGCTTGTAATAACTTCACCTTTAGAATTGTAAGCCCTTACAATATATTTATGAATTCCTTCCAACAATCTTACATTGTTAATAAGATCAATTCTTGAATCCTTATCAAAAGTAAATCCATCAGGTGCTGTTGCTACTTCTTCCTGACCGTTGTTTTCAACGAAAATCTTATAAGTAACTGCTCCTGAAACTGCACTCCAAGATAAAACTGAGCTAATAGTTCCATTATCATTCTTTTGCTTTTTTCCTATATTTATAGCCATAGCTCCAGGCTTAACTGTTTCTTCAGGAGTTTCTTCTGAACCTGAACCGTTACCCTTTGTGTAAACTGTTGTCCAATTCTCTTCATCGTTAGAAAACTGAATCTGATATGACTTAGCATAAGCTGCTTCCCATTTCAGATAAACATGGTCAAGGTCTGCTTTTGCTCCCAAGTCCACATACATCCATTCTATTTTGTTCTTGTAATCACTTTCCCATCTTGTAGATGTGTCACCATCTACTGCATAGTCTTCATTCTTACCTGAACTTACATATACAGGTCTACCTTCTGATATGCAATATGGTGTATTATCAGCCGCTGATATGTTTACAAGTTGTCCTTGAGGACATATGGTGACTACCATAGCCGTAACCAAAGTTAAAGACAATGCTTTTTTCATATTTTTTAGCATAATATTCCTCCATTCCCTAATATTATACTTAATATTATAAATTTGCCTTTTTTTTTATCTCAAATGTTAAAAAAAGTTTTTAGTTTCTTTTCAGCAAAATGCCTAATTCATTATACAAATATAACATTAAAATCCGATTTTAATGTTATATTTGTACTGTTGTTTTGTTAACTTTGCCCTAATAAGATAAAATTAGTAAAATTGTTTTTATTAGTTAATATAAATATTCATTTTTATTGTTGTTTATACAAAAAATCACTATTGTAACAAATTCGATTTTCTGTATTGTTTTGTCTTTTTGTGATTTTTAATATATAGAATTTTTATTAACAAAAAAAGAAGCTACGGAATAGTACCTCTTACTAGTACTACTCCATAGCCTCTTTTTACTTAATTACGATTACCTACTGTAATCTTATTTTTTAACTCTAATCTTAGTTGCCTTTGACCACTGGCTTGCAACTGTCTTTCCGTTAACTTTCTTGTAAACTTTAACTCTTACATAGAGTTTCTTCTTACCTTTAAGTTTCTTAGATTTAACTGTAAATACTGCCTTCTTAGATGTCTTCTTAGCAACAACTTTCTTGAAGTTCTTTGTTGTTGAAATCTGTACAGAGTATTTGCTTGCTCCTGCTACTTTCTTAACTGAAAGTTTAACCTTGTTAGAAGATAACTTCTTAGCTGTTGCCTTAACTGTTGTTTTCTTAACTGTTGTCTTCTTAACTGTTGCTGGAACTGCTGTTGTACTAATAGCCTTAGTTGTTGGTGCTACTGTAGGCTTAGCTGTTGGTGCTACTGTAGGCTTAGCTGTTGGTGTCTCTGTAGGCTTAGCTGTTGGTGTCTCTGTAGGCTTAGCTGTTGGTGCTACTGTTGTAGGTGCTACTGTTGTAGGTGCTACTGTAGGCTTAACTGTAGTACTGTCATTTTTCTTAGTCGTTTCTGTTTTAGTTGTCTTCACTTCAGCTTTAGTAGTTACTATCTGTGAAGGTTCACTCTTTGTAGTTACCTGATTTATAACACTATTATTGTTATCGGAAGGTTTTGTAACTTTAATACTATTTTTTCTTTTAACAATAACTTTGCATTTATATTTCTTCTTTCCAACCTTTGCAGTTATTGTAGTCTTTCCCGGTTTCTTTGCCTTAACCTTTCCTTTTTTAGAAACTGTTGCTACTTTTTTCTTTGAAGACTTCCAAACTACCTTTACTCCGGCAGGTTTATTCTTCACCTTTAGCTTCTTTGTTTTTCCTACCTGCAAAACTATCTTCTTCGAGCTTAGTCTTGTTGTAGACTTTGCATTAACATTTGTTAAATTCATAGGCATCATTGTTACTATTAATGCCAATGTTAAAACAATTGTCAAAATTCGCTTCATTTTGTTCATAAATCTCCTCCTAAAAACGTTTTCATTTCCTTCCGCTTTTAAAAATAATTTTTGCGGTTAATAAATACGTTTTTATCCTAACACATTTAGTTATTTTGCACAATATTTTTTTTGAAATAAAAACACTTTTATCATTTTCATCAAAAATAACGTTTCAATCTATATTTTAGCAAAAAAAACAGCCCCGATCACATGCCTTGTAATCAGGGGTTTTATTGTTTTTAAAACTGTTTTTATTACCTTTTATAATTTTATTTTTCTATTCAATGCTTTCATCATATACAGCTCTACAACCACCTATAAACTTAGGTCTTGTTCTTGCAGCAAGGACACTCGCCTCTCCGATTTTATTATTTTCAAGTCTTACAGGGACTGCTACCTTCTTAATATGCATTCCAATAAGAGTGCCTCCAATATCAATTCCACCGTCTGCCTTTATTTCTTCTACTGCAACAGGATCCTTAAATGTCTTGTAAGCTGTTGTTCCAAATGAGCCACCTGCCTTAGGCTGTGGTACAACATTAACTATTTCTGAAAACGGAACTGCTGCACGTTCTACTATAATTGCTCTGTTAAGATGTTCACAGCACTGTGCTGCAAGATATATCTTTCTGCTTTCAAGTACTTCATATATTCCTGAAAAAACCGCTTTAGCCACCTCTAGATTTGAGTTGCTGCCAATCTTGTCTCCACATATTTCACTGGAAGAACAACCTACTACAAGAATATTGCCTTCCTTTAATCCTGCCTCATCACAAATTTCTTCTGTTGTTTTTTTTGCCTGTTCTTTTAATTCTTCGTACATTTGAATTCTCCTTTCAAACAGCATAATGCAAAAGAGAGCTGCATGATATTTGTAGCCTGCTCTTTTTACCGCCTACAATTTTATCACACAACTCTTTCCTTTTACATATTATTTTATATTTTTATACAAATTTTTTAACTAATTTTGTAACCTTTGCTTCTTCTAATGCGAAAATAGCAATAAATCCTAATACTAAGCATGTAACACCCTGGATGCTGTTGCTTCCAATTGAAGGCACTGCTCCAAGTCCATATCCTAATAAAGTACTTTCATATAAGAAATATCCTAAAACCATAATAACTTCTGCAACTACACCACTTACAATATAGCTACTACATTCATTCCCTTACTGTCCTTAGTGTTTGCTTTCTTAATTGCTACAAATACTAAATATGCAACTAAAGCCATTAAAAACTTAATTACAAATGTTCCCGGTACATAACTTCCGTAACCGCTGATAAAATCTGAAAGGCTGAACCGATACCTGCTGCAAGGGCACCATAAACGCCACCAATCATCCAAGCTGAAAGTAATACAATAGTATCACCAATATTTACATAACCGTTTGTTCCTACTGTAGGTACTTTAATAATCATTGTTGCTACACATGCTAACGCTGCAAATAAAGCTGTAATAACAATCTTTCCTACGTTCTGTTTAGTTGAATCCATAATTCTCCTCCTGATATTAACACCTATCTTTTATCCTAAGTGTATTATTACTTTATCTAAGTTGCATTATCTCAATCTGACACTGTAACTCATTAAAGTATAGTATATCAGTATGTGGTATTATTTATATATCCAATTTACGTAATAAACATAATATCAGATTCATAGGATATTATTTACTCCTCATCTGCATAAACAAGGGCACATTTTACAGCTCTGTGCCATCCCTTGATATATTTCTGCACCTTTTCAGAATCCATTTTGTTTTCAAACTTTCTCTCTATTGTTGAATTTTTTATAATGTCTTTTTTGTCTTTCCAATAACCTGTTGCTAGACCTGCCAAATATGCTGCCCCAAGCCCTGTAGTTTCAATTACTGATGGTCGCACAACCTGTTTTTCAGTAATATCTGCCTGAAACTGCATTAAAAGATTATTGGCACTTGCCCCACCGTCAACTCTGATAGACTTAATTTCCATTGCCGCATCCTGCTCCATTACCTTCAAAACATCATATGTCTGATAAGCAAGTGATTCAAGGGTAGCTCTTACAAAATGCTCTCTTGCAGTTCCTCTTGTTATGCCAACTACCATGCCTCTGGCATTCTGCTTCCAATAAGGTGCTCCCATTCCTGTAAAAGCCGGCACAACATATACTCCATTAGTATCACTAACCTTTTCTGCAATCTCTTCACTTTCCGGTGCACTGTTAACTAACTTCATCTGATCTCTAAGCCACTGTATTGCCGCTCCTGCCACAAAAACACTGCCTTCCAATGCATATTCAACCTTGCCTGTGCCTGCTGCAATAGTAGTATCAAACCATTGTCTGATATAACCGGCTTATTTCCTATATTCATTAAAAGAAAACAACCTGTTCCATATGTATTCTTTACATCACCTTTTTCAAAACAACACTGACCAAATAATGCCGCCTGCTGGTCTCCTGCAACACCACTTATAGGTATTCGTTCTCCTAACAGTTCCGGCATAGTATATCCAAAAATTCCACTTGAAGGATTTACCTTAGGCAACATAGACTTGGGAATATCTAGTATATCCAGTAATTCCTGATCCCACTCCAAATCAAATATGTTATAAATCATAGTTCTTCCCGCATTAGTGTAATCCGTTGCGTGTATGCTTCCACCGCTTAACTTCCACATAAGCCATGAGTCAATAGTTCCAAAGAGCAATTGACCATTTTCTGCCTTATTTCTTGCTCCCGGCACATTATCAAGAATCCACTTAATCTTAGTTCCTGAAAAATAAGCATCAGGAACCAATCCGGTCTTATTTCTAATAAAATCCCTAAGACCGTCCTTAACAAGTCCGTCTACAATATCAGAAGTTCTTCTACACTGCCAAACAATGGCATTATAAATAGGTTTTCCCGTATTCTTGTCCCATATAACCGTTGTTTCTCGCTGATTAGTAATGCCAATGGCTTCAATATCCTTGCCTGTAATTCCTGCCTGTCTCATAACATCTTCCATTGTAAGAAGCTGTGTCATCCAAATTTCCTCAGGATTATGTTCAACCAGCCCGGCTTTGGAAAAATCTGCTCAAACTCCTTATTTGCCTGACAAACAATATTTCCCTTCTTATCAAATAAAATAGTTCTGGAACTGGTAGTTCCCTGATCTAATGCCATAATATACTTACCCATAGTTTCTTCCTCCGTACATAACTAAATACTATCTTTAGCCTTCATTCTAACCTTTATCTTATAATATAGTTTGTATATTTTCAATGGCACTGTTTTAAATTCCACGCAGAAATTTTTACAGCAAACACGTTGAGATTTCTGCGTGGAATTATAACATATGATTGAAAATATCAAAAAAGTGCTACCACGTATTTTTCAGGTACATGATAGCACAATCTATTATAAACAACAGGTACGGATTTTAGAAAATCATTAGAATAATTGTTTATGATTTTCCTTTTTTAACCCTGTTGCCTGCTGTCACAAAAGTGAGCAGCTTTCAATATTTTCTTTTGTATACCTTATTGTATGCACTTATTCCGGTTTTGTGATTAGTCCTCGTAATCAATATAATTTAAAGGATCTTTTGTTTTTCCATTTCTTTCTACTGAGAAGTAAATATTATCCCCTTCCTTGGAGTAATATTTAGTTGGCTGGTTAACATAGGCGATAGTCTGGCCTGCTTCAACGAAGCTTCCTTCTTTTACTTCAGGATTTATGGTCTGACCGTAGTTTACGATATAATCATTTCCCACTGCCTGACTGATAACAACGCCAAGTTCGTCATCTTGTGTTATTTTTGTAATAACACCATCTGCCGCTGCCTTTATTGCAGTGCCTTTGCTACTTTGGATTACAATTCCGGGATTGGTTTTGTATTCATCTAATGTTGCGTAATATACTGTATTTTTCACATCATATGGCATAATAATGCTACCCTCAACAGGCCAGATAAGTTTGCTGTTCTTGTTAAACTTTAATGTTTTAATCTGAGCTGCTGCCTCTGATGAAAGTCCATACATGTAATCTTTTTTGCTTACATTAGACTGAGTGTTTTCTTCCACTACGTTATTTACGGCTTTTTCCTTAGTTGTTTCTTCTGTTAAATAACCTCCCGGTTCAACTTCTCTGTCTTTCGGTGTTTCAGATTCCATTGCTGTTTCTTTTTGTGTTTCTTTTTCCACAACATTTCCCGCTGCTTCAATATTTTTTATCTGCCGCTGTTGTTTCAGTTATGTTTGCTTTTCCTAATTTTACAATGTTTTCGTCGCTTTTTTGCCCAAGAAAATAAGTTCCCGTGGCTACGCCTACTAATGCAACAAAGCAAACTGCAACTGCTGCTATAAATTTCTTATCCATTCTCATCACCTCAATAACAGTATGTACCATTAATTGAATATTTATACAAAAAAAATTAATTTTAATATTCCACAATTTTCCCATCATAGAAAGTGCTAAGAATCTTCTGCCATGGCTTGCCATGACCTGCAAGGTATCTGGCATAGCTTATACTCATTCCAAAACCGTGACCGTTGCCTTTAGTTGTAATTCTTATTCCCTTTTCATATTCTTCTATGCTCATATCTGTAGAATTAAGACCGAGGGCTTTTGAAAAATCATCTGCCAGAACAACAGTATCCCCAATTCTTATTTTTTAAAGCATAGCCTTCTTTTGTCTTTTTCAACAGTTATCAGATTTAAATAATTTTCTTCTTATCTTTTATATTTTTTAGAATTTCCTTCCCATCTTTAAATACAACAATTCCATTAGCTGACAGTTTTCCTTAAACTCATTAACCGTTAAATACCTTGTGCAAAGATATTCCTTCTCCTTTATGTCATTCTGGCATATAACACTTTTTAGATAACTATATTCCTTTCCAAGAATTTCCTCCCCTAACCTGGTTTCCCATTACTTATATTATGAAACAGTGGCAAAATAGTCTCCCCCTGTTTCTTTATTATTTTGCCTTTTGTTTTGTCTACTATTCTTTTAATTTTTTATTTTTCTCATTATATATTTTATAAGAACCTATACCTGTAAAATATGCAGCCATTCCTTTGGGGCTTTTAATGTTTTCCCTACAAAAATCCTGAAATCTGCTGTTTTTTAACTCCCCATTAATTTCTATATTCCATTCCCAAATCTGAAGCTGCTATTTGAGTTTTGTCCTTCATTTTGTACAAAATATAAGTTCTAATAATAACAGACTTAGCTTTCAAAAGCTCCTCCGGCTCACTTTCGTCCATCTGTGCCATAAGAACGTAAGATATGAAGTTCTCCATATCCATTTCAAAGCTGTAGTTTTTATTATCCACTAATATTGTTTTCCCTGAGGCTTAGCCTTAGATATTTTGTTTCCGTTTACAAGAACACATACACTACCTATAACTAACGGGAAAAAAATCGAAAATAATATTAGCATAATAAACTTTTTTCTATCTGTCATTTGGTTATTCCTAAAAATCCCTTATACTAACTTATTTTTCAAAAATCATTTATATGATTGTAGTGCATACAAAAACCCCAAAAAACCAGACATTACATTCTAACTTTTTGGGGTTTCATTTTAATTATATTTGATTATATCTATTGTGACACTTTCACAATTTTCTGTAATCTATACGTCCATTTTAACTTTTACTTTTTCAAGATGCCAAATATCCTGTACGTATTCTTCGATTGTTCTGTCAGATGTAAACTTACCAACATTAGCTACATTTAACATAGCTGACTTAGCCCAGCCTTCTTGGTTTCTGTAAGCTTCTTCAACTCTCTTCTGAGCTGCTACATATGACTTGAAATCTTTAAGAATAAAGTATCTGTCAGCAACATCTGTTTCCTGAGTGTTAAGTAATGAGTTGTAAATTGGTCTGAATCTTTCAGGATCATCTGGAGAATAGAATCCGTTAATCAACTGCATAAGAACTTTTCTAATGTCCATATCTGAGTTGAAAATATCCATTGGATTATATCCGCCATTGTTTTCGTAGTTAATAACTTCATCTGAAGATAAACCAAAGATAAACGCATTTTCTTCGCCAACTTCATCAACTATTTCTACGTTAGCACCATCCATTGTTCCAAGTGTTAAAGCACCATTTAACATAAACTTCATATTACCTGTGCCTGAAGCTTCTTTTGATGCTGTTGAAATCTGTTCTGAAACATCTGCTGCCGCAAAAATAATTTCAGCATTTGATACACGGTAGTTTTCAATAAATACAACTTTAATCTTTCCATTAATTGATTCATCATTGTTAATTACATCAGCAACGCTATTGATTAACTTGATTGTAAGCTTAGCAATCTTGTAACCTGCTGCTGCTTTTGCACCAAAGATAAATGTTCTTGGATAGAATTCCATTTCAGGATGTTCCTTAATCTGGTTGTATAAATACATTACATGTAAAATATTTAATAACTGACGCTTATATTCATGAAGTCTCTTAACCTGAACATCAAAAATAGAACGTGGGTCTACATCAATACCATTATGTTCTTTAATGTATTTTGCAAGACGTACTTTGTTCTGATATTTAATATTCATAAATTCAGCCTGAGCCTTCTTGTCATCTGCGTATACTTCTATTCCCTTAATCTTTGGAAGGTCTGTAATCCAGTCATCTCCAACCTTTCCTGTAACCCATTCTGAAAGAAGTGGATTAGCATGGAGAAGGAATCTTCTCTGTGTAATACCGTTAGTCTTATTGTTAAACTTCTCCGGCATCATTTCATAGAAATCTTTTAATTCCTGATGTTTTAAAATTTCTGTATGAAGTTTTGCTACACCGTTAACTGAGAAACCTGCACAAATTGCAAGATGAGCCATCTTAACCTGACCATCATAGATAATTGCCATCTTAGCAACTTTATCATGATTTCCAGGGTATTTGTTTTCGATTTCAATGCAAAATCTTCTGTTGATTTCTTCAATAATCTGGTAACATCTTGGAAGTAATCTTGAGAATAATTCAATTGGCCATTTTTCAAGAGCTTCGCTCATGATTGTATGGTTAGTGTATGCGCATGAATGTGTTGTAATATCCCAAGCTTCATCCCATTCTAAGTTATATTCATCCATTAATAATCTCATAAGTTCTGCAACTGTAAGTGTCGGATGAGTATCGTTCATCTGGAATACTACCTTTTCAGGTAATTTTCTAATATCATCATGATTCTTTAAGTATTTTCTTAATTGCTGTCTGTAAACTTGCTGAAACAAAGAAATACTGCTGTTTTAATCTTAATTCCTTACCTGCATAATGATTGTCATTAGGATAAAGAACTTCTGTAATAGTCTTTGCAAGGTTCTCCTGTTCAACTGCAGCCATATATGAACCCTTGTCAAATTCATCAAGATTAAAGTGTACTACAGGTTCAGCGTCCCAAATTCTTAATGTATTAACTACGTTGTTTCCGTAACCAACGATTGGCATATCATATGGAATAGCATTAACTGACTGGTAGCCTTCCTGAATAAAATAATTACGTCCGTCTCTGTTTTCTACTCTTACATATCCTCCAAACTTAACTTCACAAGCATATTCTTCACGCTTGATTTCTAATGGATTAGCATGTCTTAACCAGTCTTCAGGTATTTCTTTCTGATATCCGTTTTCAATCTTCTGCTGGAACATACCGTATTTGTATCTGATACCACATCCATAAGCAGGATAGTTAAGTGTTGACAAACTATCTAAGAAACATGCTGCCAATCTACCAAGACCACCATTACCTAAAGCTGCATCAGTTCCTGATCTTCGATTACATTAAGATCAAGTCCTAATTCTTCAATAGCTTCCTTGATTTCATCTCTGCTTGAAAGATTGATAATCATATTTCCAAGAGCACGGCCCATAAGAAATTCCATTGATAAATAGTATACAATCTTAGCATCCTTCTCATCATATGCTTTCTGAGTTGCTATCCACTGATCGATTACAATATCCTTTACTGCATAAGCAACACATACAAACTTATGTCTGTCACTTATTTCATCAAGGCTTTTTCTGTAAAGCATTTTAGCCTGTTCTTTCACACGCTTCTTGAATTCTGCCTTGAATTCTTCATGCTTTCCATAGCTTCGTTCTTAGCCATATTAAATCTCCTTTTTTATGCGATTAGAGAGAAACAATGACAGGCATTGTTTCTCTCTTTTTAATAAATTTTATAGCCAAATATTTCAAGTCAAATTCTAAAGAGCTTTTTCTACGCCAAAAGTTACCTTTTCGCCGTTAATATTCCACTCTTTTTCATACCCGTTTATTTTACCAAATATGACATTATCTGCCAACACTTCAGACTTAATTTCGTCAAGATTGTTCTCAATTATAGCTTTTATTGTATCGTTTTTATCTACATTTACCACAATTTTGTCCATTACCTGGAAATCAGCTTCTTTTCTCATTGTCTGAATCTTACTGATTATTTCTCTAACAAATCCTTCTTCAATAAGTTCATCTGAAAGTTTTGTATCAAGCACTACAGTAATATTATTATCGCTTTCTGATACATATCCCTCAACCTGAGCCATATCAATAAGTAAATCTTCTTTTTCAAGAACTACTTCGTTGCCGTCAAAATCGAATGTTAAAGGTTCTCCGGCATTAATCTTATCCATAGCCGCATTTCCGTCTAATGATGATAATGCTTCTTTAATCTTGCCTAAGAATTTACCATATTTAGGTCCAACTGTTCTAAGCTGTGGCTTAAATGAATATGAAGTAAATGCTCTTACATCATCTGTAAACTCAACTTCCTTAACATTTAATTCTTCTTCAATGATTTCTTTGTAGAAATCAGATAATTCAAATTCTGCCTTAACGAACATCTTTCCAATTGGCTGTCTATTCTTAATTGCAGATGCATTTCTACATGCACGACCAAGTACTACAATATCAAGTACTCTTTCCATGTTTTCTTCCAATTCTTTGTCAATGTAAGATTCATTAACTTCTGGGAAGTCACATAAATGAATACTTTCAGGTGCTGTTTCATCTACGCTTCTTACGATATTCTGATAAATATCTTCTGTCATAAATGGAATCATTGGTGCAGCAGCCTTTGATACTGTAACAAGTGCTTTATATAATGTCATGTAAGCATTAATCTTATCCTGTGGCATGTCTTTTGCCCAGAAACGTTCTCTTGAACGTCTTACATACCAGTTACTCATATCATCTACAAAATCATCTAATGCTCTTGCAGCTTCAGGGATTCTGTAGTTACCAAGGTTTTCATCTACTGCCTTAACCATAGAGTTAAGTTTTGATAATAACCATTTATCCATAACACTTAATTTATCATAATCAAGTGTGTATTTTGTTGGGTCAAACTGATCAATTTCAGCATATAAGACATAGAACGCATATGTGTTCCAAAGTGTTCCCATAAACTTACGCTGTCCTTCCTGGACTGCTTTACCATGGAAACGGTTTGGAAGCCATGGAGCTGAGTTAGTGTAGAAATACCATCTGATGGCATCGGCACCGTACTGTCCTAATGCTTCAAAAGGATCTACTGCGTTACCCTTTGACTTACTCATCTTCTGTCCGTTTTCGTCCTGAACGTGACCAAGTACGATTACGTTCTTGTATGGAGCCTTATCAAACAATAATGTTGATTCAGCCATTAATGAATAGAACCATCCTCTTGTCTGGTCAACAGCTTCTGAGATAAAATCTGCAGGGAACTGTTTTTCAAATAAATCTTTATTTTCAAATGGATAATGATGCTGTGCAAATGGCATTGCTCCTGAGTCGAACCAGCAGTCAATAACTTCAGGTACTCTCTTCATTGTGCCACCACACTCTTTACACTTAAATGTTACTTCATCAATGTAAGGTCTGTGTAATTCAACATTAGCATTATCAGGATTTCCACTTCTTTCTGCTAATTCTGCACGGCTGCCAATTGATTCCTGACATCCGCAATCGCAGCATTCCCAGATATTAAGTGGTGTACCCCAATAACGGTTTCTTGAAATACCCCAATCCTGTACATTTTCAAGCCAGTTTCCAAAACGTCCTTCACCGATTGATTTTGGAATCCAGTTTACTGTGTTATTATTTGCAACAAGTTTATCCTTAACTTCTGTCATCTTAATAAACCATGATTCTCTTGCATAATAGATTAATGGTGTATCACATCTCCAGCAATGTGGATAATCATGTTCAAACTTAGGTGCATCAAATAACTGTCCTCTCTTGTCAAGGTCTACTAATACCTTAGGATCAGCATCCTTTACAAATAAACCTGCATAAGGTGTGTCTTCTGTAAGTTCACCCTTGTCATTTACAAGCTGTACAAAAGGAAGGTCATAGTTACGTCCTACATTAGCATCATCTTCACCGAAAGCAGGAGCAATATGAACAATACCTGTACCATCACTCATAGTAACGTATGTGTCACATGTTACAAAGAAACCTTTCTTTCTCTGCTTATCAGCAATAGCCTTTGCACATTCATATAATGGTTCATATTCTTTATGTTCAAGGTCAGCACCCTTCATTGTTTCTAATACTTCATAAGCTTTTTCGTCTTCTGTTGCAAGCTTTCCTAATACTGTGTCAAGTAAAGCTTCTGCCATATAATAAGTATATCCGTCAGCTGCTTTAACCTTGCAGTATGTGTCATTAGGGTTAACACAAAGAGCTACGTTAGATGGAAGAGTCCAAGGTGTTGTTGTCCATGCAAGGAAATATGCATCTTCACCAACAACTTTAAATCTTACGATAGCTGAACGTTCCTTAACTGCCTTGTATCCCTGTGCAACTTCCTGTGATGAAAGAGGTGTTCCACATCTTGGGCAATAAGGTACAATCTTAAAACCTTTGTATAATAATTTCTTATCCCAGATAGTCTTTAAAGCCCACCATTCAGATTCAATAAAATTATCATCATAAGTTACATATGGGTTTTCCATATCTGCCCAGAAACCAACTGTTCCTGAGAAGTCTTCCCACATTCCCTTGTATTTCCATACAGATTCCTTACATTTCTTAATGAAAGGTTCCATACCGTATTCTTCAATCTGTTCTTTTCCATTTAAACCTAATAATTTTTCTACTTCAAGTTCTACAGGAAGTCCATGTGTGTCCCATCCTGCCTTTCTTGGAACCATATATCCCTTCATTGTTCTGTATCTAGGAATCATATCTTTAATTACACGTGTTAATACGTGTCCTATATGTGGTTTTCCGTTAGCTGTTGGAGGTCCATCATAAAAAGTATATGTTGGTCCTTCTTTTCTATTTTCCATACTTTTTTCAAGATGTGATTGTCATCCCAGAATTTTTCTGTTTCTTTTTCTCTGTCAACAAAGTTCAAATTGGTTGATACCTTCTTGTACATTTCAATCTCCTTTCTTTTTTGTCATCAGATGTTTGCGAAAATAATGTATTCCCGGTATGCGACAGATTTTTCTACCGCAAACACGTTAATTTTCTTATTTTGCTCCGCCGCCTATGGTACAGCGAAAAACTAAACTCGCTTTGCTCAGACAGTCGTTTTATCGCTGTACACTATGCTCGCAAAATTACGAAAATTTGCCTATTGTTTGCTTGCAGAAAAATCTGTCGCATATCCTATCTGCATTGTTTTCGCAAACATCCAATGATATCTGTGTATTTATTTTATTGTGCGTCCACTATGGAGCACTAAATAAAAAGGCTCCCGCCCTGTAAAGGACGAAAGCCTGTATTTTCGTTAACCACCTTTTACAGCATACGCAGGATTTCTCCCTTAATATGTGTTCCCTTTAACGGTGGATACCGTCAGCGCCTACTAAACTTTATACGTTCTTTGGGCTGCAACTCCAGAGTGATGTTCATATACCTGCTACTTGTATTCGGCTTCCACCTTATCCGAACTCTCTATAACGTTCACTATGCATTATTTATGCAAGGCAACTACTGTCTCTATCAACGCTTTTATTATTTTATTGTCCTTTTGGACTTTTTCTTACCTTGTTATTCTAATCTAACGAATATCAGTTGTCAACTTTTTTAAATAAGTTCTTCAGCTTCTTTTATATTATTTACCCCAATTATATTGATTCCAGTGATTTCTGTAAGATTTTTCTTGGATACAGCAGGCATTATGCACGTTGTAAAACCAAGTTTCTTAGCTTCCTGTACTCTTTTGTCTGCCTGTGATACCGCTCTTACTTCTCCTGCAAGCCCTACTTCACCGAAAACTATTGTCTTTGGGTCTATTACTCTGTTCTTAAAGCTACTGATTAATGCCATTACTAATGCAAGGTCTAATGCCGGTTCATTGATTTTCATTCCACCTGCTATATTAACATATGCATCATAATCGCACATCTGAACTCCAATTCTTTTTTCGATAACTGCCATTAAAAGATTAACTCTGTTATAGTCTGTTCCCACCGCCGTTCGTCTCGGCATTCCAAAGTTGGTGTGGGATATTAATGCCTGTATTTCTACAAGAATCGGTCTTGTTCCTTCCATTAAACATGCCACAACTGAACCTGAAGCATCCTCAGGTCTTCCATCTAACATAAATTCTGACGGATTTAATACTTCCCTAAGTCCTTCTGAACTCATTTCAAATACTCCAATTTCATTAGTTGAACCAAAACGGTTCTTAACTCCTCGGATTATTCTATATGCTGCATGTCTGTCACCTTCAAAATATAAAACCGTGTCAACCATATGTTCCAAAACCCTAGGTCCTGCAACAACCCCTTCTTTGGTTACGTGACCTACAATAAATATTGGAATGGTATTACCTTTAGCTAACTGCATAAGAAAGTTAGTTGACTCCCTAACCTGACTTACACTGCCTGAAGCTGAGCCTATATCCTCTCTTAGCATAGTCTGTATTGAGTCTATTACTACTGCATCAGGTTTTGTTTCTAAAATAACTGACTCTATTATATCAAGGCTTGTCTCTGACAAAAGACTTAAATTATCGGAAAACTGTCCCATTCTGTTTGCTCTAAGCTTAATCTGCTTAAGGGATTCTTCTCCTGAAATATATAAAATCTTCTTGCCATTATTTGACATATTTCTACATACCTGAAGAAGTAATGTGGACTTTCCTATTCCCGGATCACCGCCTACAAGTATTAGCCGCCGGGAACTACTCCCCCTCCTAATACTCTGTCCAGTTCTCCAAAACCTGTTGTGATTCTCTCCTCATCATCTGCCGTAACCTGATTTATTGTTACCGGTTTATTATTAATTAATCCCCTTCTAATGTTATTGTTGGTCTTTGCCCCCATCGGTTCTTCTACAAAAGTTCCTACCTCTTTACATCCCGGACACTGTCCTAACCATTTACTTGACTCGTAACCGCACTCTTTGCAAAAGAAAACCGTCTTTTTTGATTTTGCCATGGCTCTCCTATTTTGTTTTGTAGCTTTATTTTATATCTTAATTTAAAATCTTAATTATTATGCTGTTACAACTTTTACAGTAGTAAGATTTCCGTTTTCTAAATCTACATCCAATGTAATCTTTCCGCCAACGTCTGTCTTAGATACTCCAAGGTCTCTGTCTCCAACAAAAACTCTGTATTCCTTGTTAGATTCTAATTCTAATGTAATCTGTGTCTGACCTTTTCCGTCTACGAAAAAGCTTACTTCATCTGCTGTTTCCTTAAAAACGCTTACTGCTGTTCCCGGAATTGATTCATAAACAAAAGTTCCGTTCTTTTCAAGTTTTGTAATTTCCTTAAATGTTTTTACTTTATATAAATCTCCATTAACTTCAAAGTCTGCTAACTTTGTTTTCTGTGGTAATTCATAATTACCGAAGCTGATTGAACCATTATTTTCTTTTCTGATTAATTCCTTAATTACTGCCATTTTGTCCTCCTGTTATTAAATCATCTAATGTGACTTTATCTATTTTTTTGGTAGTTCTAGTATAATACATTTTAAACTATTCTGCCACAGAAAAAGTTACGGATTTGTTCTTATATGACACTGTAACTTTATCTCCCTGCTTAACTTTTTCTGCAAGTATTTCCTCTGCCAGATTGTCTTCTATTTTGTTCTGAATCATCCTTCTTAAAGGTCTTGCACCATACTTCTTATCGTAGCTTTCCTTTGCAAGGGCACTCTTCAGTGTTTCAGTATATTTAAGCTCAATATTCATCTGTTCCTTAACCTGTTTTGCAAGATTTCTAAGCATAATGTTAACTATGCTCTTTACTTCTTTTTCAGTTAAAGCATGGAATACTATAATTTCATCAATTCGATTAATAAACTCAGGTTTAAACATTAACTTAACTTCTTCCATAACACTTGCTTTCATCTTTTCATAATCCTGCTTCTCTGTTATGTCTCTGCTAAAACCTAAATGTTTAGGGTCTATTATTCTGTTTGCTCCTGCATTTGATGTCATAATAATAATTGTATTTTTAAAGCTAACTTTTCTACCCTTCGAATCTGTAATCTGGCCGTCATCAAGAACCTGTAACAATATGTTAAACACATCAGGATGAGCTTTTTCGATTTCATCAAAAAGAACTACTGAATATGGATTTCTTCTAACCTTATCACTAAGCTGTCCGCCTTCTTCATATCCAACATATCCCGGAGGTGAACCAATAAGTTTGATACACTGTGTTTTTCCATATATTCTGACATATCAACACGAATCATTGCTTCTTCTGAACCGAAAACTGCTTCTGCCAATGTTTTTGAAAGTTCTGTTTTTCCTACACCTGTAGGTCCCAAAAACAGAAATGAACCAATTGGTCTATTGGCACTTTTTAGTCCCACTCTTCCTCTTCGTACAGCCTTTGCCACGGCAGTTACAGCTTCTGTCTGGCCTACAACACGCTTATGCAATATTGATTCTAACTTTAATAATCTCTGCTGTTCGTTCTTTCCCATTTTTGTTACCGGGATTCCTGTCCACATTGATACTATTTCTTCTATTGTATTTTCATCAATAACAGGTCTGTATTCTTTCTCTGTTCCCTGCCACTTTGCAATAGCCTTATCAAGAGCTGCCTGTGCTTTGTCTAAATCCTTTTTGCGCACTGCTGCTCCTTTGAAATCTCCGTGTCTTACGCACATTTCAAGTTCAAGATTTAATTCAGCTACGTCAAGTTCTTTATTTGTTACTGACTTTGGCTTTGGTTTTTCCTTAATTCTTACTTTTGAACATGCCTCATCTATTAAGTCAATTGCCTTGTCCGGAAGATTTCTGTCATTAATATATCTTGTTGAAAGTTTTACTGCAGTTTCCACTGCTTCATCTGAAATATTAACCTTGTGAAATTCTTCATAAGCACTTTTTAATCCATGCAAAATCTCAATAGTCTGGGCTTCTGTAGGCTCCTCAACAGTAACCGGCTGAAATCTTCTCTCAAGGCTGCATCTTTTTCAAAATACTTTCTGTATTCTGCAATTGTTGTTGCCCCTATAACCTGAAGACGTCCTTTTGTTAATGATGGTTTCAAAATATTTGAGGCATCCATTGAACCTTCTGCGCCACCGGCACCGATAATTGTATGAATTTCATCAATAAAAGAATAATGTTTCCTGAATTTTCAACTTCATCCATTATTCTTTTTAATCTTTCCTCAAACTCGCCTCTATATTTTGAGCCTGCAACAGTACCTGAAAGATCAAGACTTATTAATCTTTTTCCTTCCATTGTTTCAGGAACAAGTCCCTGTACAATCTTCTGGGCTATTGCCTCAACTATTGCTGTCTTACCAACACCCGGCTCTCCTATAAGACAAGGATTATTCTTTGTTCTTCTGCTTAAAATCTGAATAATTCTTCTTATTTCAACATCTCTTCCAACTACAGGGTCAAGCTGACCTGCCTTTGCTGCCTTAGTCAAATCTCTTCCGAACTGGTCTAATGTTGGTGTTGCAGAAACGTTGTCATCTCTTTGATGCTTTTCTGTCCGGATGTACTGTCTTATCTCTCTTGGATCTCTATTTGTAAGTTTTAAAATATCTGCACAAATCTTTTTAATATTTACCCGAAAACTTGTAAGAATACAATGTGCCTCACAATCAGGATCTGCAACTATGGCAAGAAGAATATGCTCTGTTCCAATCTGAGGCAATCCCTGTTTTGATGCCTCTACATAAGCTCTTTCCAATATTGCCTTGGCCCTTGCTGTTGTTTCCAGATTTCTGCTTCTGGACCTTGTACGCACTCTGCCTTCTATTCCCATGTCCTCACTAATGGCTTTCATTATATCTGCATAAACAAGATTATAGTTATACAAAATATTTGCTGCCACACCTTCTGATACTTTGGAAATGCCTGCCAATAAATGTTCCGTGCCGATATAATTCATACCAAAACTTATAGCCACTTCTTTAGCATATTCCATAGCTTCAATAGCCTGTCTGGTAAAATTACCTCTTTCCATTACCTTTCCTCCATATTTTTCTGCTAACATACCCCAGACCGAAGTCTGGGGTATTCCTAATTAATCTAAATCAATAAATTCAAAATCTTCATCATCCTCATCGTCATCTGGAAGCATGTCTTTTAATGTTTCTTTCATATCTTCTTCCGCTTCTAACTGAGCTTTTTCAGATTCTTTCTCTATTTCATCTTCAGTTGTTTCTGCCGCATCTTCTATGTCATCTAAATCTAATACAACATCCTGATTCAAATCAGTAGCTTCTTCAACCTGTGGAATTTCCACATCATCTGCTTCAGGGAAATCTTCAACAACCTCATCTAAAACTTCTGGTTCTTCAACAGTTTCAGGAATTAAAACATATTCAGGTTCTTCTATTTCTTTAACCTGTTCTTCCATAGGTTCAATTTCATTTGATTCTGTTGAATCTTCTGCATCTTTCTTGTCTTTTCCATTGCCATTGTTTTTGTCATCATATTTTTTCTGCTTGGCAAGTCTTTTTTCTTTTCTGTTAAGCTTAATATTTATAATAACAAAAATAAGAATAATTATAACAATTACAAGTCCGCATGCAATCTTAAGAAGCATATTGTATTTTGATGCTAATGTATTATATTTGTTCTTTACATTGTTGTATGCCTTATTTGCTGCTTCAATCTGAGTATTTACATCATCTTCTGCAATATATCTCTGAAAACATTTTTCATTGTCATCGTAGCAATAAAGGTTTGTATCGCCATTCCAGTTCATTGCATATAGAAGATATAACCCCTCTTCTTCATTTAAAACCCAGGCATTAACTTCCTGATCAATTACAGTAATCTGTTTCTTTGTGTACTTCTTTAAGCAAGATGCCTTTTCAGTAGGATTAACTACTGTATACATTCTGCTGGCAATCTTAATATTTCTTAATGAAGAAAACTTCTTTGTTTCATAATCATAGATGTAAAATCCTTTAGTGCTTCCCTTCTTTAAATAGAAAGCTGTAATGTCTTTCTTATCACCTTTGATTGCTTCATACTGCTTACCGTCATACTCAGCTTTTGTTTTTGAAAAACCTTCAGGAATAAGATCATCCTTAAAATCTTCTACTATCTTGTATTCACCTTTGCCAACTGTAATGTCTGACTTAGAAGCCTTCTTTGATTTCTTACTGCTTGTTGAACTGCTGTCTTTAGCAGTTGTTTCATCTGTTGAACTTCCGGCTTTGTATGTTGCCTGTTCAGCCTCTGTAAGCTTTGTAGTATTAATTTCATATTTGTTTTTTGCGCCTGTACTTGATGTAACAACTACTGCTGTGTAGTTTTTACCAAAATCCATTTTAGTATTAATTCCATCTTTCTCTATAGCCCATGTTGAACCTGAAGTTGCAGGACTTGCAACAATCTCAATAGATTCTGTATCTGACATAACTGTTATGTCATATGTATAAGTTGTTGAACTAAAATTAAGTTCTGCCTTTGTCTTCTTTCCTGCTGCATTTACAGCATAAACTTTCATAGACTGTAAATCTGTTGTCTGGTCAGCCAAAACACTTACCTGAACGCCTGTTGTAAGCATTGCCAAAGTTAAAATCAGCATAACCATCTTTCTTAAATTTTTCATTTAAATACCTTCCTTATTTTGATATTTTAAGTATATAACTATGCTCATCAATAGCCTTGCCAATATCATTTCTCATATATTTATTTTCGAACTGAATTAATTTTGTAGCTTCATAGGCATTTGCTCTGGCTTCCTTTAAATCTTTTCCTTTTGCAGTTACCCCAAGTACACGTCCACCGTTAGTAACAATCTTGTCACCTTCAGCCTTTGTGCCTGCGTGGAAAACATAGTATCCTTCTTTGTTT
>ENA-OQAZ01000068-OQAZ01000068.1-human-gut-metagenome-genome-assembly--contig:-NODE-68-length-48325-cov-4.547761_pt1 | contig 48325 bp, 53 predicted proteins | sample MGYA00242737_ERZ504531 | MGnify/ENA primary metagenome ERZ504531 (study PRJEB26092, sample SAMD00036244) | human gut metagenome | host: Homo sapiens | study: EMG produced TPA metagenomics assembly of... | reverse complement strand
GATGCAGCGTGGTTTCCGAGGCGAGAGGCAGGAGATACGAAGATTTTGTAACAGAGGAAACAACAGAGGATACAGCAGCAGTGACAGAAGCAGCGGCAGACGAGACAGAGGATATTCAGCAGGAAGATGCAGAAGCTGTTGAGAATCTGGATGAGACAGCAGAGGAAGCAGATCCGTTCTCTACCGGAGAAGAGGATTTTACAGAAGGCGATGAAGTGGCAGAAGCATTTTCCGATTCTGACCAGCTGACAGGCGAGTATCAGTATGTATATGCAGGACTTACCTGGGGTGAGTACTGGGCAGCTGAAGGTGTCTATGCAGCTGGAGATACAAGCTCTTCAGAAGAGAAGGATTCACATAGTGAGTTTGATACAGGAGCTTTTGATACAGTAACAAGAGCAACTGCAAATCATGGACTCCACAGAGGAAGCTATCAGACAGAAGCTACGATCATTGCTGAAGACGGAACCAGATTCGACGTATCCTACTGGGAGGATAAAGGAAGCACACTTTATCTTACAGACGGTTCCAAGGTAAAATGGAACAGAGGCAGTATAACAACAGAAGATGGAAAAACCTATACGATGGATCATTATGAGATATATGGTCTGAAATATGTTCCGGTAGCAGTTAAGACCGCAGATTTTGCAGATTTCTGCAAAAAGTATAATGTCGTACAGGATGGAGCTATGCTCTCCGGAGGATACAGTGAAAACAATCTCCAGTATTATAAAGGCCTTGTGGCAGACGTAAATGCACAGACAAATGGTCTGAAATATGCGGAGAAAAATGGTGACGGCTTTACATTTACAGCAAGAAAATCAGACGGAACAGCTTCCGGTATCAATGATCAGGCGTTAAAAACAGCAACAGGGATCAAGCCGAGTGTAAAAGCAGCAAGCGGAAGCTACGGCGAATTCCTCCGTGTGGATCTCAATGGAAATTATGGCGATCTTGGTGCAAATATGCAGGCTGTACGCTGGGATTATTATGGAGATGATTCCACATATACAAAATGCCTCGCTTCTTATGGAACCAAGTTTGCCGCAGATAACTGGATGCATAAAGCAATGGGAATCCAGCTTGGACTTACAAAATCTGCACGCTGCAAGCTTCCGGGAGGAACAGACGGAACAGGATACTGGAAACTGACAGTGTATGCTCTTGGATATAATGACTATACCTACAGCTTCCAGGCAACTGCAGAGAATATCGTAAATCCTACAATGGAGCCGACTGATTTTACAAGTCTTAAAACGGAAGTGGAAGCTGCAAAAGCTCTGGCAGAGAAGGATTACACAATTGCAACCTGGAAGTCCTTTGCCGGTGAGCTTCAGGAAGCAGAAGACATTCTTGCAAAAACAGATGCAAGTCAGGCTGAGGTAAATGAAGCACTTGAACATCTTCAGGGAGCAGAGAAAGAGCTTCAGAAGGTAACAGTTACACTTGATAAGACAGCAGCTGCTGTATATACAGGAAAAACGACGACTCTTAAGGCAACAACAAATGACAGCGATGCAGCAGTAACATTTAAGTCCGGCAACACAAAGGTTGCAACAGTAAGCAGCAAGGGTGTTGTTAAAGGCGTAAAAGCCGGAACAGCAGTTATCACAGCAAAGGTCGGAAATGCCACAGCAACCTGCAAGGTAACAGTAAAAGCTTCTACAATTAAATTTGCAAAGGCCTCCGTAACGATCTACAAAGGAAAAACAGCAACTGTAAAAGCAACTGCAACACCATCTGCAACTGTAAAATACACAAGCAGCAACACAAAGGTTGCAACCGTAAACAGCAAAACAGGTGTTGTAAAAGGAATCAAAGCAGGAACCGTTACGATTACAGCAAAGGCAGGAGCCCTGAAGACAACCTGCAAAGTAGTTGTCAAGAATCCTGCATTCAGTCTTGTAAAATCTTCTGCAACGATCAAAAAAGGTAAAACAACAACCATCAGATCCAAAGCAGCACCTGCAGGCAAGGTTACATATACAAGCAGCAATAAAAAAGTTGCAGCTGTAAACAGCAAGGGTGTTGTAAAGGGAATCAAAAAAGGTAAAGCAACGATCACAGTGAAATGCAACGGAATTACAAAGAAATTTGTGGTAACTGTTAAATAATGCAACTGTTTAGCAAAGAGTAAGAACAACCTCTGCCGCAGACCCTTTTATGTCTGCGGCAGAGGTCTGCTCATTTCTACAGCAATCCGGAAAATCACCTGGAATGCGATACAGAGCATATGCCTGACGGGAAGCCGCATAGAAAGAGGGGAGAACAAGTATCCATGGAAAAAGAGTTAAAAGATAAAAAACCAGCCGAAAATGGCACACCCAAGGTGCCCTGGACGAAAATGATCCCTGCAGCAGCTGTGATTGCGGCGCTTGCGTTTTCGGGCATAAAGGCGAAGGGATCCGAGGAATCAACGGAAGCAGTACAGAAAGCAGAGACAACCGTGATGTCTGCTTCGGAGTTGGAAAAATATCTCGGATATGAAGAAGGAAATACTGTTTCTGACAGCACATCTGCCTCAGATAAGAAAAACAGTACATCAAAGAAAAGCTCATCAAAGAAAAGTGCGAAAAAAACAGCAGCAAAAAAAAGTTCTGGTACGAGAACGGTTTCAGAATCAGCAAAAAGCAATGCCGGTGCGGCAGGACAGGGTTCTACCAGACCCCGGTAGCGGCAGTTCCGGCCAATGGCTATAAAGATGGAGTATATGAAGGATCTGGAACCGGATTCGGTGGTACGATCCGTGTACAGGTAACAGTCAGCGGAGGAAAGATCGCAGCCATTGATATTCTGGATGCATCTGGCGAGACTGCATCTTATTTTGCGTCAGCTCAGGGTGTGATCAGCAGGATGATCGCCGGAAATACACCGAATGTAGATGCAGTAAGTGGAGCAACCTATTCCTCCAACGGAATCATCCAGCAGTTCAGAATGCCCTCTCCCAGGCAGCGGCAGATGGAAACAGCCAGCAGGTCACCCCTACACCTGCGGCAACTGCTTTCCCAACTCCGACATCAGCTCCGTCACCTACAAAAAACCATCCAAAAAACCATCTCCTACAAAGAAACCGGAAGATCCGGACAGTCCCAAAAAATATTTGGATGGTAAATATACAGCTTCGGCAAAGGGCTTCAATGGAGACGTGAAAGTAATTGTGACCATCAAGGATGGAGTGATCAAAGCTCTGAAACAGGAAAATACGGACACAAAGCAGTTTTTTGAAAAAGCATGGAGCGTGCTGGAAAAACAGATCATAGGCACAGATTCTGTGGATGATATTGATGCAGTCAGCGGAGCAACCTATTCTTCCAACGGAATTCTGAATGCTGTAAAAAAAGCTCTCAAAGAAGCGGTCAATCCGGAGTATGGAAAGAAACCCACACCAACTCCGACAAAGAAACCGATACCAAAGCCAACAGCCACACCGAAACCTGCGGCAACGCCGAAGCCAACAGCCACACCGAAGCCAACAGAGACACCGGCAGCAACCCCGACGCCGGAGCCAGACGACCCGGATGTGACGCCGGTTCCTGAAAAACCCAATGTAACTCCAACACCAGGGACAGATGAGCCGGATGCCACGCCGGAGCCAACGGAAGCACCGGAACCGGTGGGAATGTACAGAGATGGAACGTATACGGGATCAGCTTTTGGATATGGAGGAAAAACATATCTGACAATCACGATCTCAGGAGGCCAGATCGTATCCATTGAGCAGACAAATCAGGATACACCGGAATTTTTTGATCCTGCATGGAGCATGATCTATTCTCAGATCATGGCAAACCAGTCGGCAGATGGAATTGATACTGTCAGCGGGGCCACATATTCATCCGAAGGGATCCTGGACGCTGCACAAAAGGCTCTTGCCCAGGCGAAGAATTAACCGGGTGAACGTTGGAACAGCTATAAACATCTGAATCTAAGCCAATAATAAGAGATGAAAGAAACCTCTGGACTTCTGATTTTTTTTGAAGTTCAGAGGTTTTTTGCCATGTTTCTGAAATTGTTTCTATAAATCGATAAAAAAATAACAGGAATGTATACAGAATAATATTGGAAATATCAGAAAATAAAAGCGGTTTAAATAATTTGAAATGCAAATTGGCAGGGATTAACCTGAGAAATACAATAAAATTTTTATTGCACAGGGCAATGTTTTATGTTATGTTTGAATGTATGTAATTAAAGTTGTTATTTAAATGACAAACAACGCTGAAAGGAGAACAAATATGAGCAGTAAAATTACGATCATCGGAGCAGGAAGCGTGGGTTCAACTATCGCTTACACCTTATCACAGAAGAGCATTGCCTCAGAAATTGTCCTGATCGATATCAACAGGCAGAAGGCAGAGGGCGAGGTCATGGATATTGACCAGGGAACCAGCTTCCGTGAACCGATCTCCATTGTGGCAGGAGATTATCCGGATGCGGCTGATTCTGACATTGTGATCATCACTTCCGGCATTGCCAGAAAACCGGGACAGACACGTATCGAGCTGACACAGACCAATGTCAACATTATGAAGAGCATCACTCCGGAGATCGTAAAGGTGGCTCCAAAAGCGCTTTATATTATTGTAAGCAACCCATGTGATATCATGACCTACGCATTTGCAAAAATTTCCGGTCTTCCAGAGAACCAGATCCTTGGTTCCGGAACCGCCCTGGATACGGCCCGTCTCCGCTGCAGACTTTCCCAGCACTACGGCGTATCTGAGAAAAACATCCACGCCTATGTATTCGGAGAGCATGGAGATACTTCCTTTGTACCGTGGTCCAGAGCCTTTGTTGCAGGTGCGACCCTTGATGAATTTGACAAGATTGTTCATGAGGATCAGAAAGATCTGCAGCCACTTGACAGAGAAGAGGTTCTGGAGTATGTTCATACTTCAGGATCAACTGTGATCGCCAAGAAGGGTGCTACATTTTATGCGGTAGCCGTATCTGTTTGCAGACTTTGCTCGCTTCTTCTTGCTGCATCTGATACAATAGTCAGTGTATCAACCATGCTTCACGGAGAGTACGGTGTTGAAGACGTATGTCTTAGTACCATGGCTTCTATCGGACCGGAAGGTGTAAAACGTATCGTTCGTGTTCCGCTGACCGAGGAGGAGACAGAGAAGCTTCATGCAAGCGCCAATGCTCTGAAGGACGTGATCGCACAGATTGATCTTTGATAAATGTCAGAAGCTGTGTAAAGAGGAAAATGCAGCCTCAGGCAAATTTGAAACAACGGGAGAAAGATAAAAATGGATATTATTCAGGTAATTACCAGAGAATTGAACGTTGAGAAATGGCAGGTTGAGGCAGCAGTTAAGCTGATCGATGAAGCTGCACCATTCCTTTTATTTCCAGATACCGTAAGGAAGCAACCGGTACACTGAACGACGAACAGCTTCGTAATCTTAATGAGAGACTTACCTATTTAAGAAATCTTGAGGATAAAAAGGCTCAGGTTCTGGGCAGCATCGAGGAGCAGGGCAAGCTGACTCCGGAGCTGAAGAAACAGATCGAGGCAGCGCAGACACTTGTTGTGGTAGAGGATCTTTACCGTCCGTACCGCCCGAAGCGCCGTACACGTGCCATCATCGCCAGGGAAAAAAGGTCTGGGACCTCTGGCTGACATCATTCTTCTCCAGATGACGAAGAAACCTCTTGAAGAAGAGGCAAAAGCATTTCTTTCTGAGGAAAAAGAAGTCAAAACTGTGGAAGAGGCCATCAGTGGTGCCAGAGATATCATTGCGGAGCACATTTCCGATGAAGCAGATTATCGTATCAGCATCCGTAAGAGAACAATGGATAAGGGAACTATATGCTCTAATGCGAGAGATGAGAAGGAGCAGTCTGTATACGAGATGTATTATGACTTTGAAGAGCCGGTGAAAAAGCTTGCAGGTCATCGTGTCCTTGCTCTGAACCGTGGTGAGAAAGAGAAATTCCTTACTGTGAAGATACTTGCACCGGAGGAAGAGATCATCCGTTATCTTGAAAAACAGGTGATCGTCCGCGATAATCCATACACTACACCTGTTCTGAAAGAAGCCATTGAGGACAGCTATAAACGTCTCATCGGACCGGCTATTGAGCGTGAGATCCGGAGCGCCCTTACAGAGGCAGCAGAGGACGGTGCCATCCATGTCTTTGGCAAAAATCTGGAGCAGCTTCTCATGCAGCCCCCGATCGCAGGACAGGTAGTTCTTGGCTGGGACCCTGCCTTCCGTACCGGATGCAAGCTGGCAGTGGTAGATCCGACCGGAAAGGTTCTGGATACCACAGTTATTTATCCCACAGCACCAACCAATGAGACCAAGATCCGTGCCGCAAAGGAAACCCTGAAAAAGCTTATCAGCAAATATCATGTGACACTGATCTCTGTAGGAAACGGAACGGCATCCAGAGAATCCGAGCAGATCATCGTGGAGCTTCTTAAGGAAATTCCGGAAAAGGTCCAGTATGTCATCACCAACGAGGCAGGTGCTTCTGTATATTCCGCAAGCAAGCTTGCCACGGAAGAATTCCCGAATTTCGATGTTGGACAGAGAAGCGCCGCATCCATCGCAAGACGTGTACAGGATCCGCTTGCAGAGCTTGTAAAGATCGATCCGAAATCCATTGGTGTCGGTCAGTATCAGCATGATATGAACCAGAAGAAGCTGGGAGAAGCCCTTAACGGTGTCGTGGAAGATTGTGTAAACAAGGTCGGAGTGGATCTGAATACGGCATCTGCATCCCTTTTGGAGTATATTTCCGGAATCAGTAAGGCCATTGCAAAGAATATCGTAGCCTACCGTGAGGAAAACGGCCGTTTCCAGACAAGAAGAGAGCTTCTTAAGGTGCTAAGCTTGGTCCGAAAGCCTTTGAGCAGTGTGCAGGTTTCACACGGATCACAGGAGGCAAAAATCCTCTGGACGCAACCAGTGTCCATCCGGAAAGCTATGACGCAGCAAAAAAACTCCTGGAAAAGCTAGGCTACACACCGGAAGATGTGGCAGAGCGCAAGCTTTCCGGTATTTCCGGACAGATCCGCGATTACGGAAAACTGGCAAAGGAGCTGGAGATCGGAGAGCCAACCTTACGTGATATCGTAAAGGAACTGGAAAAACCTGCCAGAGATCCACGTGACGAGATGCCGAAACCGATTCTCCGTACCGATGTACTGGATATGAAGGATCTGAAAGAGGGCATGGTTCTTAAGGGAACTGTCCGCAATGTTATTGACTTTGGTGCTTTTGTAGATATCGGTGTGCATCAGGATGGCCTGGTCCATATTTCCGAGATGAGCGAGAAATTCATCAAACATCCGCTGGAAGCAGTCAGTGTGGGAGACATCGTGGATGTCCGTGTTCTTGGTGTTGATATGAAGAAAAAACGTATCAGCCTTTCCATGAAGGGAATTAATAAATAAAGAAAAAACCCGAGACATACCGCGCGAATTTATGCGATCAGCATAAATTCTGTGCATCGCCAGGCGTGTCACTGAGAACGAAGTGAAAAGTAACGTATATTCTGCAGCATTCTGCGGCGGATTACCGGACAGAAATACAATAAAGCTATAACCTATAACAGAATTACAGCAGTGGTTTATACCCTATACTTTATAAAACCGGAGAAATCAGGTTTACAGGGAAAAACTACTGCTGTATTATTATATTGCCAGATGCGGATTATAGGGAATGTTTACATCAGGAATACATAGATCGATCCGCATATGTATATCGAATGATCGATCAGACAGGGGGGATTATATTTGGATAGTACTGTACAGACCGTGCAGGAGGTCGGAAATCAGGTAAACCAGTACAGGCAGATGTTTGAAAATTATCTGCCGGACATCACAAAATTCGGAATCAAGGTTGTTCTGGCTATCGTTGCTTTCTGGGTAGGAAGCACGGTAATTAAATGGATCGTAAAGTTTGTGAGGAAATCACTGACAAAATCCAGGCTGGATACAGGAGCGGCACAGTTTATATCCTCACTGGTCAAGATCGTACTTTACATACTCCTGATCTTTAATATATCCACAAGCTTTGGAGTAAAGGAATCATCTCTGGCAGCACTTCTTGGAACTGCAGGTGTTACTATGGGTCTTGCTCTCCAGGGCGGACTTGCCAATCTGGCAGGAGGTATGATGCTTCTTCTGTTCAAGCCTTTCCAGGTAGGGGATTACATCATCGTTAACGGACAGGACGGAAGCGAGGGAACGGTAGCCAAGGTCGAGATTTGTTATACAACGTTATTATCCATTGATAACAAGCACATCGTGATCCCGAACGGTACTCTTTCCAATGCGACCATCACCAACGTAACAGCAAGGGATCAGCGAAGGCTGGAGATCAAAGTGGGGATCTCTTACAATGCAGATATCCAGAAGGCCAAGGATATCCTGGAAGATATCCTCACCGAAGATCCGGATACAAGAGAAGACGAAGAAATGGTGGTATTTGTAGACGAGCTGGCAGAAAGCTCTGTGATCATGGGCTTTCGTGTCTGGGTAGATACCGACCGCTACTGGGCAGCTAGATGGAGATTGAACCAGAGGATCAAGGAAGATTTTGATTATTATGGAATCGAGATTCCTTATAATCAGCTGGATGTGCATATCCATAAATAATATGCATCAAGGAAGAAAGATAAAGCCCTTTCACATGGCAGAGAATATGAAAATTATTGACAAACCAGTGCCGGGGTGTAATAATACCCCACAGAGATAGTATTTGGACTCAAAACTATACTCTGGCTGAAATCACTGGAATCTTATATAAAAATAGCCAGCCGGAACCGGAATCGGGAACGGACGGATATATGAAAATTATAAAAGATTATGAAAGATACGAGCCTGTATTAATAACATAAATTATGTGAATGATTTTTATGTACAAAAAACAGGACTCAATATACAGGGAATCAATCAGAAGCGTTTCAGGGTCGAAGTGTGCCCCGAGACGCTTTTTTATTAAATACGGAAGCGGATGCTTTTATCCATTTGAAAGTTATTCCCTGCAGGAAAGGACTTATATAAGATGACAATAGAGATGTTAAAAGGAAAGATCCACAGAGCAACCGTTGTCCAGGCGGAACTGGATTATGTAGGAAGTATCACTGTGGATGAGGAACTGCTGGAAGCTGCCGGGATACTGGAATATGAGAAGGTTCAGATCGTAGATGTGAACAACGGCAGCCGTTTCGAGACATACACCATTTGCGGAGAACGCGGAAGTGGTATGATCTGCCTGAACGGAGCAGCAGCAAGATGTGTGAGCACCGGTGACAAGATTATCATCATGGCTTATGCACAGTACGAGCAGGAAGAAGCCCGTACCCACAAGCCTGCAGTTGTATTTGTAGATGAAGAGAACAGAATCAGCAGAGTGACTAATTATGAGAAACACGGACTGCTGAAGGATATGGCCTGACGCAGATCAGAAATACAATAAGACGAAGGTGAATTCAGAAAAGAGGCTATCTCGAATCTATAAAGAAAACCGGTTCCGGAACCGGAAAAGAGGAGAGCACAATGCAGGTAACAAAAACAGTAGAAGAAACAAGAAAACAGATCAAAGCGTGGAAAAAAGAAGGAAAAACAGTAGGCCTTGTACCAACCATGGGATTTCTCCATGAGGGACACGCAAGCCTGATCAAAAAATGCAGAGAGCAGAATGATATCGTAGTGGTATCCGATTTCGTCAATCCTACACAGTTCGGTCCTACCGAAGACCTGGAAGCCTACCCGAGAGACTTTGAGCGTGACAGCAAACTGTGCGAAAGCCTGGGAGCGGACCTGATCTTCTGCCGGAGCCTTCCGAGATGTATCATGATCCCCACGCATTTGTAAGTATAGATACTCTGTCAGAGACACTTTGCGGAAAAACACGTCCGATCCATTTCAAAGGTGTGTGTACCGTTGTGACCAAGCTGTTCCACATTGTGGCACCGGACAGAGCATATTTCGGACAGAAAGACGCACAGCAGCTGGCCATCATCCGCAAGATGGTGAGTGATCTGAACTTCGATATTGAGATCGTAGGCTGTCCGATCATCCGTGAGGAGGACGGACTTGCAAAATCCTCCAGAAATACATATTTAAGCCCTGAAGAGAGAAAAGCAGCTCTTTGCCTGTCAAAGGCAGTAAAAGCCGGACAGGAAGCCATTCACGCAGGAATCCCGGCAGAAGAGCTTCTCGGAAAAATGCGAGCAGTGATCGAAGCAGAGCCTCTGGCAAAGATCGATTATGTATCCATGGTAGATGCACTTACCATGCAGCCGGTGGAAAAAGCTGACCGCAGCGTTCTTGTAGCAATGGCTGTTTACATCGGAAAAACAAGACTGATCGACAACTTTAGCTACGAGGTATAATGTATGGGGAAAATTTTAAAGAAAATCGGAATTATCAGCAGCCTTGCATCCAGATATATCGGGATCATTATCATCGCTTTTTCCTGCCTGGCTTTTTTCTGGCGTGACGGCTTTTCCTGGATGACGAACTATACGTCTGTATTTCTGGGAGTGATCATGTTTGGTATGGGTCTGACCATAAAACTGGATGACTTCCGGGCAATTTTTTCCAGACCCAAAGAAGTGGTGATCGGTGCAGTGGCTCAGTATACCATTATGCCGGTGATCGCCTGGCTTCTGTGTAAAGTGATGAACCTTCCGGCAGATCTGGCACTGGGAGTGATCCTGGTGGGATGCTGTCCGGGCGGAACAGCCAGCAATGTGATCACCTATATCGCAGGAGGTGATGTGGCGCTTTCTGTGGGAATGACCATAGTTTCCACACTGGCAGCGCCGTTGATGACACCGTTTCTTGTATATGTTCTGGCAGGAGCCTGGGTGGAAGTATCCTTCTGGGCTATGGTGATTTCTGTGGTAAAGGTAATTCTGATCCCGGTTCTCCTGGGAGTTTTTCTCCGGAGCCTTGCGGGAGAGCATGTGGATAAGGTATCCGATGTTATGCCGCTGGTGTCGGTTGTAGCTATTGTTATGATCATCGGAGGAATTGTGGCTGTAAATGCAGAGAAGATCGTAAGCTGTGGAGTTCTGGTGCTTGGAGTAGTGGCGATCCACAATTTCTGTGGTATGATGCTGGGCTTTCTGGCTGCAAAAATCTTCCATGTGGAGTATTCCAGAACAACAGCTATAGCTATAGAGGTAGGCATGCAGAACAGTGGCCTTGCTGTCTCACTGGCAGCAGCTAATTTTGCAGCCAATCCGCTTGCAACACTTCCGGGCGCGATCTTCAGTGTATGGCACAATATTGCGGGCTCTATTTTTGCGGGAATCCGCCGTGCAGGTGCAGAACGTCAGACAGAACCAGGGAGCAGTATATTGGCAGAAGAAAGATAAAAAGTTAGAAGAATACTGAAGGAAATTCGAAATATCGTTTATAAAGAAGCCCGGTGGCGTATGGGATAATCTGTACGTTGCCGGGCTTTTTGCGTTGTGGATTTGAAAATAGCATGTTAGACTGGAAATATAAATCGCAGATATAATACGGGCTCAGGAAAGGAGCTTGTGAACATTAAACATTGTAAAAGAGGACACTGCAATGAAATGTGATGATTTGATACAGGAATTGAATACATGGGAGTATGATGAGAAGATATACCGGGAATACTACTTTATGAAAAAAACTCCCGAAAAAGTTAAAGATTTTGTGAAAAGCCATTCTGATCACGAACTGGAAGTAGGATGGGTGCTGAATCCAGAATTACTGAATCAGCATGCAGGTGAAGATGAATTTATTTCTGAAAAATATAATGTAAGTCTTGTAAAGCATCCCCGTTATCTGCCGGTGTTTTATCATGAACATGATTTTTTTGAAATCATATATGTTCTGTCAGGAACCTGTACTAATTCCTTCCGGGATTCCACAGAGAAACTGACAGCAGGAGACCTGTGCCTGCTTGCACCTAATGTCAGACATGGAATTTTGGCAGTGGAGGATGACAGCATCATTCTGAATATCCTGATCCGCCGCAGCACATTTATGGATATCTTTTATAATACAGTCCGTGATAAGACTCAGATTTCCGGTTTCTTTGTAGGAAATCTATATTCCAGAGAAAAAATACGCTACCTTCTTTTCCATACGAAGGATGATATAGTTATCCGCAATTACATTCTGGACATGTATAGGGAACAGAAAACCGGCGACAGTTTTTCGGACAGGATCATCTGTAGCATCCTTACATTGTTTTTTGTGGAACTGACCAGACGCCACGGGAAAAAAGTAAGCATACCGGATAACAGAAGAGAACGAACGGAGCAGGAATCCGAAATGCTTGCTTATATGATGAGAAATTGCAGTACAGTAACTTTAAATGAACTTGCAGAGAAATTTCATTTTTCTGTACCATATTGTTCAAAACTGATCAAATCTATCTCCGGAAAAACTTTCTCCAATCTTCTCACAGAGATCCGTCTGCAGCAAGGCGAACAGCTTCTTCTCTGCAGCCAGCTCAGCGTAGAAGATATCAGTGACAGGGTAGGGTATAAAAATCCGGAAAGTTTTATCCGTGCATTTCGCCGCTTATACAATGATACACCAAGCCAATACAGAAGAAAGAATAAATAAAGTCAATTAAATTGATTATTTTAGACCATGGAAGCAGTTCCGATATTCCGCTATGATGTAGGTAAATAAAAAATATCAATGCAGAATAAAAAAGGAGGAAGCCAGTATGAAATATAATGATACTTATTCTATGATCGGAGCTATGATTAACCAGGGATTTGAAGTTGAGTTTAAGAAAGAACGGGAGAAAAAAGAAAAACGCCGCAGATTTTTACGGAAATTGATCGTCATGATATCTCGATTAAAGAAAAGTTCGGGAAATATTACGGAGAATATGTCTAACAGTGCCGGTAAATGCAGATGTGACGCACATACGATATGTGCATGCGCTGTCGATTGTGGAGACAGAGTGTGATAATCTGGTATAACCAATAGACACAAGTCACATTATGTCGAAAGAAAAAGTCAGAAAATGCAGAAATGCGGTTTACAAATTTTAGCCGGTATACTATAATAACCACATGGACGAACAGACGTCCCCAACATATGAAAACAGGGGGGCCCGCTGAAGCGAGCTGAGAGTAGACTGTAAATGTCTTGACCCATAACCTGATTTGGATAATGCCAACGTAGGGACATATGCACGAAGGATTCTTAAAGACACAGAAGATCAGAGAGTACAGAAGAGATCAGAAGTACAGAAGATTTTCATTAAGTACGTAAGATTAAGAGCCGGTTGCCGTGATGCGTGTGCGTTGCAGCAGCCGGTTTTTTGTTGTATAAACATAAAGAATTTACAGAAGGATACCCTATAACTATCTGCCGGGAACAGAACTTCCGACAGTAGTGACAGATTTTCCAGATTTGGATACAAAATGAAAGGAGTTTTTTTACATGAGAAATTACAGTACACAGATGGAGGCTGCCCGTAAAGGCATCATCACACCTGAGCTTGAGATCGTAGCTAAGAAGGAACGCATGACAACAGAGGAACTGCTTCCGCTGGTAGCTTCCGGTAAGGTGGCTATCTGTGCAAATAAAAATCACAAATGTATCGATCCGGAGGGCGTAGGCTCCATGCTCCGCACCAAGATCAATGTAAACCTTGGTGTATCCAGAGACTGCAAGGATTACGACGTGGAGATGCAGAAGGTTATGGAAGCTGTAAACATGGGCGCTCATGCCATCATGGATCTTTCTTCCCACGGAAATACCATTCCGTTCCGACGCAAGCTGACATCCGAGTGTCCAGCCATGATCGGAACCGTTCCGGTTTATGACTCTGTTATCCACTATCAGAGAGATCTTGATACACTGACAGCCAAGGATTTTATCGATGTAGTAAGACTCCATGCACAGGATGGTGTTGACTTTGTAACTCTTCATTGTGGAATCACAAGAAAGACCATCGATCAGATCCGTAACCACAAGAGAAAAATGAATATCGTTTCCAGAGGAGGATCTCTTGTATTTGCATGGATGTGCATGACAGGTGAGGAGAATCCGTTCTATGAATACTACGACGAGATCCTGGATATCTGCCGCGAGTATGATGTGACCATCTCTCTTGGTGATGCCTGCCGTCCGGGATGTCTGGCTGATGCAACAGATGTATGCCAGATCGAGGAACTTGTACGTCTTGGCGAGCTGACCAAACGTGCATGGGAAAAGGACGTCCAGGTTATGGTCGAGGGACCGGGACATGTGCCGCTTGATCAGGTTGAGGCAAATATGAAAGTACAGCAGTCCATCTGTCAGGGCGCACCGTTCTATGTATTAGGACCTATCGTAACTGACGTTGCACCGGGATATGACCACATCACATCCGCGATCGGCGGCGCAGTAGCAGCTATGTCCGGAGCAGCATTCCTCTGCTATGTAACACCTGCAGAGCACCTTGCACTTCCGAATCTTGAAGACGTAAAACAGGGAATCATGGCATCCAAGATCGCAGCACATGCAGCAGACATTGCCAAAGGTGTCCGCGGTGCCCGTGAGATCGATGACAAGATGGCAGATGCCAGAAGAAAGCTTGACTGGGAGGCACAGTGGGAATGCGCCATGGATCCAGAAACCGCAAAACGTATCTGGAACGAGCGCAAACCAGAGCATGATGATACCTGCTCCATGTGCGGTAAATTCTGTGCAGTACGAAGCATGAACAAGGCACTTGCAGGAGAGCATATCGATATTCTGTAAAAAAACGGAATGCAGATAAGCATGCAGCACGGTATAACTGTTTTCGGGATATTTAGCAGCTAGCCGGAGAAGTAAATGTACGAGCAAATCTGTTCCGCGCACCGGTTATGAAGGCTTCTGTGGATGGAAAAGAAGCGGGGTATATTGCATTTTCTCCTTATGAGGTATCTCTTGGTGAACTGCCGTCAGGAGAGCATCTCCTGGAGCTGACTGTATTTGGAAACAGGGTGAATACATTTGGAACCTTACACAACTGTGACCAGAAAGAAGACTGGTATGGACCAAATGCATGGAGGACAACCGGTGACCTCTGGTCCTATGAGTATCAGATAAAACCGTCAGGCCTTCTGAAAGCGCCGGTTTTTGTAGAGAAAAATTAAGGCTTGTAATTATAAAAAGAGCGCGTTATAATGAACCCATAAAAAAGAAAATTTCTTCGGGGCAGGGTGTGATTCCCTACCGGCGGTATAGTCCGCGACCCGCTTTGGCGGCTGATCTGGTGAGATTCCGGAACCGACAGTAAAGTCTGGATGAGAGAAGAACGCGCAGTATTTGAAGAACGTGCTCAGTGCCCCGGGAAGAAGCTCCCGGGGCTTTTTATGTGAAGAAATTTTTTTCGCATAAAGATTTCTTGTAGAAATTTTCTTTGAATATTTCTGAAGAAGGAGAGAGAGTTATGAGTGAACAGATATTACAGAGAGGAAATGCCGTGGAAAGAAGCAGAACAAGAACCATCGCGCAGGTAGCCATGCTTGGTGCTGTGGCAGGAGTATTGATGAATCTTGAGTTTCCGATTCCTTTTCTTGCACCGTCTTTTTATCAGCTTGATTTTTCCGAGGTACCGGTTATGGTAGGAACTTTTGCCATGGGACCTGTGGCAGGTATTCTGATCGAGCTTGTGAAGATCCTTGTACATCTTGTGACCAAGGGAACTATGACAGCCGGTGTTGGTGATGTTGCCAACTTCCTGTTTGGATGTGCCTATGTGGTACCGGCCGGCCTGATCTATCGTTTCCATCACAAAAAAAGCAGAGTACATGCAGTTGCAGGTATGGCAGTGGGAACTGTTCTGACAGCAATCCTTGCATGTTTCATCAATGCTTTTGTACTGCTTCCGGCTTACGGTAAGGCTTTTGGAATGCCGATCGAGACCTTTATCCAGATGGGAAGCGCAGTACACAGTTCCGTAAACGGACTGCTTACCTTTGCACTGCTGATCATTGTACCGTTTAATATCTTTAAATATGCACTGACATCTCTGATCGTGTTTGTGATTTATAAGAAGATCCGTGTTGTACTGAAGGGTGACTGATCATAAGCAGTTGCCGGAGGATGAAGAAAAGATCAGAAATTGGTGGTTTCAGATAAATATCTGAGAATGTGAGAAATGCCATGTAATATATTGCCGATGGGCAGTAAATTACATGGCATTTTTTATGTCAGGCGTTTTGTTCAGCAGCTTTCATACTCCGTCGACTCACAGTCTGGCAAAAAACAACGGCCAGTATAAATGCAGAGGTATCTGCAATTGGTCCTGCGTACATGACGCCATCGATTCCGAAGCAAATCGGGAAAATGACGATCAGTGGCAGCAGGAAGAGCACCTGTCTTGTAAGGGACATGATCACACCAAGCCTGGCTTTTCCAATGGATGTAAAAAAGCCGGCGGACATAGGCTGGATTCCGTTGGCAAAGGTCATCAGCATGAAGATGCGGAGATATTTTTCTGCAAAATGAAAGTACAGGTCGCTGCCGTTTCCGAAGATGCCTACGATCTGATGTGGGAAGAACTGGAAGCAGATAAAAAATATGGTTGCGATCACAGTACATAAGATTACGGAATAGCGGTATGTCTGGCGCACGCGCTGTATTTTTCGGCACCGTAATTAAAGCCCAGATGGCTGGGAGCCTGGGAGATTCCGATGCAGATGGCCATAAATACCTGGTTGACTTTGGAAATGATTCCTGCACAGGCGATCGGAATATCACTCCCGTAGGCTGAGAGTGCCCCGTAATGGCGAAGTGTATTGTTCATGACGATCTGCACTGCAGCAATGGCAACCTGATTGATACAGGATGCCATTCCCAGAGAAAAAATGGCAGACAGATTGCGTGCCTTAGGAATCAGCATGGAGCGGTCCAGGTACATTTTCCGAAGTCTGGAAAAATAAAAAATGATCAGAAGTCCGGATACGACCTGCCCGATCACGGTTGCCCAGGCTGCACCTTTGATGCCCCAGCCGAATCCAAAGATGAAAAGTGGGTCCAGGATGGTGTTGATGACAGCACCAGCCAGGATACAGGTCATGGAATAGGTGGGACTCCTGTCTGCACGGACCAGGTGATTGCCGCCTGTGCTTAAAACGTAAAAGGGAAGTCCAATGGCGGTGATCCCCATGTAATCAATGGCATAGGGCATGACGTCCGGTGTTCCGCCGAAAAAATGAAGCAGTGGCTTCAGGAACAGAAGGACGATGACAGAGAGTATCGTACCGGAGATTATCAGCGAGGAAAGTCCGGTTCCTGCGATGGAGCTGGCTTTTTTTTCGTTTCCTGCGCCCATTTCCAGGTTGTAATTGGAGGCACTGCCGATTCCAAGGAGCAGTGCAGCAGCAGTAGAGATAATGGTTACAGGAAATGCGATATTTGTGGCGGCGTTTCCAAGCATTCCTACGCCCTGGCCGATAAAGATCTGGTCAACGATATTGTACAGAGCGCTGACCAGCATGCTGATGATGGCGGGAATGGCGAATTTGGTGATCAGGCTGCCTACAGGGGCGGTTCCCAGAGGGTTTTCGGTCTGGGCAGAGGTGGTCTGGTTTTTCAATGTTTTTTCCTTCTTTCTTGTCTACAGTAGCTGTTTGGTAATGTAATAAGTAATTTTTATAGTAGGGTATTTATTATAGCACTATTGTGAAGTGAGTGTAAGTATAAAAAATTGACCTTTGGTTTTGGATGGGATAAAATGTCTTTAGAAAAAATTTTCGGGAAGGAGCTTTTCAGATGGGTAAGATCAACAGTGTGAAAAAACTTACAGATAATAAGTTCGTGAATCTTTATGGGGTGGATGCGACCAGTGTACATGATACGCCGGTTTCTTATTTTGTGGCTTCCAGGGCGAAGTGTGTGGAGAATTTGAAGCTTTCTACGGGGGAGAATCATCCGGACGGGGTGATCATTTACAGTATTTATGGAGAGCAGAGGGATAAGGTTGTGCTGATCCGTCAGTATCGGTATACGATCGGCGGGTATATTTATGAGTTTCCGGCGGGGCTTGTGGAGCCTGGGGAGGATTTCCATGAGGGTGCTGTGCGGGAGATGTTTGAGGAGACCGGGTTGAAGCTGGAGCCGATCAAGGTTGCGGAGGCTTTTGAGAAGCCTTATTTTACGACGATTGGGATGACGGATGAATCCTGTGCTACGGTTTATGGGTATGCCAGTGGTGAGGTTAGTAAGGCTGCTCAGGAGGATAGTGAGGAGATTGAAGTTGTTATTGCTGACAGAGATGAAGTGCGAAGAATTTTGAAGGAGGAGAGGGTTGCTATTATGTGTGCTTATATGTTGATGCACTTTTTGAAGGATGAGGAGCCGTTAGGGTTTCTTGGGGAGATTTAAATGATGGAAGGGGACGCCAGCGAGGGGCTTCTTTCCAGACTGGGGCTTCGTCGGGGGCTGGCTTCTAAGGTGCCGGAATTCTGCTAAAAGCGCTTCAAATAATCTCGAACTCGCGTCTGAAGCCGCTCAAACAGCGAGATTTTTTGAAGCAACGCAGATTTCCGCCACCTAAGAATCAGCTCCCCTCCTGCAGAGTCAGTCTGGAAAGAAGCCCCTCACTGGCTGTGTGTTGGCCGTGAGACGTGTTAAATCTCGTGGGGAGTGTTGATAGTGTGGTGGCATGACGGGAGTTGGATGAGCCGTCAGCGCTGCGCTGGACGGCTGGGAGGAAAGGCTGAGTTTCCTTGTGGTTTGACGAGAGGGGGCCATCGGCGCTGCGCTGGACGGCTGGGGAAAACGGGGAATCTGCGGCTGCGGATTCCCCGTTTTGATCAGAGTTCTATGAGTTTTCCAAGGTCTTTGTTGTATTTGCAGTATTTGCCGTTTTCGGAGATAAATGGCTGGTAGGTGTCGGTGCGGGTGTCTTTGATGTAGACGATTCCGGTGGCGATCATTTCTACCAGTGAGAAGCGTTTGCTTAAGCTTGAGATCCAGCGGTAGGTTTTTTCGTTGCCGGAGTCTGCCATGAGAAGGTTGTAGCCGCCTGGGCAGGATTCCAGGGTGAAGTAGACTTTCTGGGACCGGATGGAGGTGTTGAAAACCTGGCCGGTGATGTAGGTGGAGAAGTTGGTTTCTACAAATTGGCGGAAGGTGTAGAGATCGTAGATCACGCCGGTGGTCTCATCTTTGATCTTGTCGCCGCGTTCGATGCGGGCTTTCAGGAGTCTGAGGACTTCGATGGTCCAATTGATGAAGGAGATGCTGCTGTAGGTCATGCTTTCCTGAAGCTTGTCGACCAGCTGTTTTGACAGAATATTGGATTTTGATGCTTCATTAAAAAGTTCTTCGTTCATAATGTTCCCTCCAGTGTTGAATTTCATATGGTTTTCGCTCTTTTTTTGTATCTTTTATTATAAGTCTGAATTGTATATAAAGCAATAAAAAATACGTAAAATATAAAGGCGATTATTGGAAAATGATATATAATTAACGGATGTGTTTTGAAAATATCAGTGTTTTTACCGGCTTGTTTAAAAATGGATTGTAAACATCTAGTTTATTTCCCTAAGTGTAAGTGAGAAATTTACCAAATATCCCCATTTTATTGATGGAATTTTGTCGTATATCTCCCTTGACATAAAGCCTTCCTCCGGGTGTATCATATGCAGTGTTAAAGGAGGTAGACTATTATGTTTGAGACATTACAGGAGAAGACTGAAGAGAAAGCAATGGTGCAGTTCCTTGAACGCTTTACAGATTATCCATTTCTGGTAAAGTTCAAGAATTCCGAGTATCACATCGGAGAGGGTGAACCTACATTTACGGTGAATTTTAAGAAAGCGATTCCTCTGGCGGATCTGATGAAGAGCACATCCCTTGCACTGGGTGAGGCTTATATGCGTGGAGATCTGGATATCGAGGGAAATCTTTATGAAGCGCTGGATCATTTTCTGGGTCAGATGGGAAAATTTTCTACCAATGAATCTGCTCTGAAAAAGATCATGTTCAGTTCAACATCAAAGAAGAACCAGGAAAAGGAAGTAACCAGCCATTATGATATTGGAAATGACTTTTATAAACTTTGGCTGGATGAGACTATGAGTTATTCCTGCGGGTATTTTATCCATGAGGATGATACGTTGTATCAGGCACAGGTAAATAAAGTTGATTATATTCTTAAAAAATTACATCTGGAAGAGGGTATGAGTCTTCTGGATATCGGCTGCGGCTGGGGCTTTCTGCTGATCGAGGCAGCTAAGAAATACAAGGTTCATGGTACCGGTATCACCTTAAGTCATGAACAGTATGCAGAATTTCAGAGACGGATCAAGGATCAGGGTCTGGAAGATTATCTTACGGTAGAGCTGATGGATTACCGTGATCTGCCAAAGAAAGAGTATCAGTTTGACCGTGTTGTCAGTGTCGGTATGCTGGAGCATGTTGGACGTGATAATTATCAGCTGTTTCTTGACTGCGTAGAAAAGGTTCTGAAGCCGGGCGGACTGTTCCTGCTTCATTTTATCAGTGCTCTGAAGGAGCATCCGGGTGACCCGTGGGTCAAGAAATATATTTTTCCGGGCGGAACTGTTCCGAGCTTACGTGAGATCCTGAACCATATGGCAGAGGACAATTTCCATACTCTGGATATCGAAAATCTACGTCTGCATTACAATAAGACATTGCTTCACTGGGAAAAGAATTTCCGGGACAATATTGAAAAAGAAAAGACTATGTTTGACGAAGAGTTCCTGCGTATGTGGGATCTGTACCTGTCAGCATGTGCGGCAACCTTCCACAACGGAATTATCGATCTTCATCAGATCCTTATGACCAAGGGTGTGAATAATGATCTGCCAATGACCCGCTGGTATTGATTTTCTCTTTACAAATCTGCCGGAAAGGAATATCATACTTTTATAAAAGAATTAATAAAAGCAATCAAGAGGTTTGATATGGCAGGAAAAGCAGAGAAAAAAAACAATACAAGATCCAGGATCATCACCTATGTGATGAATAACCGGAGCACCTCAAAGGTGGAGCTTTCCAAAAACCTGAATATGAGTATGCCGACTGTGCTGTCCAACGTAAATGAACTGATGGAGAGCGGTGTTCTTGTAGAGACCGGGGAGTATGCATCCACAGGAGGCAGAAAGGCGAAAAGTATCGGCATTAATCCTTCTTACCGTTATGCAGCAGGAATTATGATCACGGCGAATCATGTCGGGATGGTCCTGGTAAATATGCGGTCAAAGGTTGAGAAGACAGAGCGTGTAAGAATGAAGTTTTCTCCGGAGACTTCTTACTGCCTGGAGTTGTCTTCCCTGGTCAAAGATTTTCTGGGAGATATGGAAGCTCCTGAGAAGCTGCTTGGAATCGGAATCTCAATTCCCGGGATCATCAGTCGGGAGCAGCATCTTGTTGTGAAATCGCATGCGCTTAAGATCGAAAATTACAGCCTCAGTTTTCTGGAGCAGGCTTTTTCCTGTCCTGTTTATTTTGAAAATGACGCGAATGCAGCTATGCTGGCGGAAGATCTTCATCTGTATCAGGACGCGATCTATCTGTCTCTTAATAATACGCTTGGCGGTGCTTTCTGTATTGACGGGAAACTGTTTGCCGGGCAGAATCAGAAGGCCGGTGAGTTTGGCCATATGATCCTGGTTCCGGGTGGCAGACCGTGTTACTGCGGCAAGAAGGGATGCGCAGACGCTTACTGTGCATCCAGCGCGCTGACCGGCGAGCGCTATGAGTCTTTGGAACAGTTTATGGACAGTCTTTCCGCAGGAGAAGCAGATGCCTCTGAAAAATGGGGAGAGTATCTGGACCATCTTGCCGTACTGATCTCCAATCTCCGGATGGCTTATGATATGGATATTATCCTGGGCGGCGAGGTTGGCGGATATCTGCCGGATCATATGCTGCCTCTCGGAGAAAAAGTGATGGAGTACAATGGTTTTGACCGTGATACCAGATATCTTAAGAACTGCAGCTACCGGAAGGAAGCATCTGCAGTTGGCGCGGCGAAGCACTTTTTTTCATGAGCTAATCAAAAATATTTAACCGAATCAAGTAAGTCCCCTGCGGGGGTGCGAATATCTGATTGACCAAATGCATAGAGAATACGAATCATGCAGAGAAAAGAATCTGCAGCTCCGGCATGGAAGAACCTTGCCGGAGCTGCGGGTTCTTTTTTTATGTGGTGGATAGTGAAATGTGCATAAAAAAACCGGGTCGAATTTGTTCAACAGGGAGAATCACCGGAAACCCTATTGACAAATCCTCTCAAAAGAACAATAATGTAATTACTTTAATAAAACAATTAATAAAAGATAATACATAATAAACAAGGAGGAAAAACATTATGATCCAGCAGGTAATGACAAATCCAGGAGAGATTATTTTCAGAGAGGTTCCGGTTCCGGAGGTGGGAGATGACCAGGTTCTCGTTAAGATCATGAACATTGGTATCTGCGGTTCCGATATTCATGTATATCACGGCAAGCATCCTTTTACCAAGTATCCGGTGACACAGGGACATGAGGTGTCCGGTGAGATTACAGAGCTGGGAAAGAATGTCACAGGCTTTCAGGTAGGACAGAAGGTAACGATCGAGCCACAGGTATACTGCGGACATTGTTATCCATGCCGCCACGGCAAATATAATCTCTGCGAAGACTGAAGGTTATGGGCTTCCAGACAACAGGAACAGCTTCCGAGTATTTTGCGGTAGACGCTTCCAAGGTCACACCGATCCCGGAGGAAATGTCTTATGAGGAAGGTGCGATGATCGAGCTCTGGCAGTTGCTGTTCACGCAGTGAAACAGATGGGTGATGTGAAGGGAATGAACATTGCCGTTCTGGCGCTGGCCCCATCGGAAACCTGGTGGCACAGAGTGCCAAAGGAATGGGCGCAGCCAAGGTTATGATCACCGATGTCAGTGACCTTCGTCTTGAGAAAGCGAAAGAGTGCGGAATCGATGTGTGTGTTAACACCAAGGAGAAAGATTTCGGCGAAGCTATGGTAGAAGCCTTTGGCCCGGATAAGGCAGACGTGATCTATGACTGCGCAGGAAATAACATCACCATGGGCCAGGCCATTAAATATGCAAGAAAAGGCAGCGTGATCGTACTGGTAGCTGTTTTTGCGGATATGGCTACCATCGATCTGGCAGTTGCCAACGACCATGAGCTGGATATCAAGAGCACGATGATGTACCGTCATGATGACTATGTGGATGCCATCGATCTTGTGAACGCAGAGAAGGTTCATTTAAGACCGCTGATCTCCAAGACCTTTGCCTTTAAGGATTATCTCAAGGCTTACCAGTATATTGATGCCAACCGTGAGACAACCATGAAGGTTATCATCAACGTGCAGGAGAAATAACACCAGGAAATGTACTAATAGGAAATCTCCCGGATGTGGCTGTCCGGGAGAGATATAAGCGATAAGCAGTAAACGAGGAGTAACGAAAAACAGGAGGAGTTATGGGTAGTGAAGACAGATACGGAAAGGTACCGCTGATCAGTAAGATCGCGTATGGTTTTGGTGATGTAGGCTGTAATTTCAGCTGGATGTTTGTCAGTAATTTTCTGATGATATTTTACACAGATGTATTCGGGATCAGTATGACGGCTGTTTCAGCGCTGATGCTGTTCTCAAGATTCTGGGATGCGATCAACGATCCCATTGTCGGAGGACTTACGGATAAGACGAAGACCAGATGGGGACGGTACCGTCCGTGGCTGCTCATTGCGGCGCCTGTTACAGCGATCCTTCTGATGATGACGTTCTGGGCACATCCGGACTGGTCGGATACATCCAAGATCATCTATATGGTGATCACATACTGCCTGCTGGTGTTGGGATATACCTGTGTAAACATTCCATACGGAACGCTTTGCGGCGCAATGACACAGGACATTGATGAGCGGGCGAAGATCAACACGTCCCGTTCGGTTGCGGCTATGATCGCTATCGGAATTATCAACATCATTACTGTGCCTTTGATCGGAAAACTGGGAAGCAGCAGTCAGAAGACAGGTTATCTTCTGGTAGCTATCATTTACGGATGCATTTTTGCGGCATGTCATATTTTCTGCTTTGCAAAAACAAAGGAGCAGGTGACCACACCGGAAAAAGAAAAGATCTCCATCCGGGTTCAGCTGAAAGCAGTCATGCAGAACCGGCCATATCTTCTGGCACTGGTGGGACAGGTACTGTTTGGTTTCACTCTTTACGGAAGAAACGCGGATGTTCTGTATTACTTTACCTATGTGGAGGGAAACGCATCTTACTATACAACTTACTCCATGTGTATCATCATTCCGTCCATTATCGGAGCTGCCTGCTTTCAGCCGGTCTTCCGGAAACTGAACAACAAAGGGCGGACAGCGTCTCTGTTTGCGCTCCTTACCGGAATTTCCATGCTTGCCATGTATTTCTTTAATGTAAAAGAATCTCCGGCTGCCTTTTACGCCCTGGCAGGAATCACACAGTTCTTTTTCTCCGGATTTAACACGGCAATCTATGCGATCATACCGGACTGCGTGGAATACGGAGAATGGAAAACAGGTCTTCGCAACGATGGTTTCCAGTATGCGTTCGTATCCCTCGGAAACAAGATTGGAATGGCGATCGGAACAGCGCTCCTTGCGGCGCTTCTGGGAAAATACGGTTATGTGGCAAACCAGGCCCAGAATTCAGCCGTGCTCAGCATCATGAAACATTCCTTTACCACGATCCCCGGAATCCTGTGGATCGTTACGGCAGTGGTACTGTTCTTCTACAGATTGAACAGAAAAAGATACAATGAGATCGTGGAAGATCTGAAACATGGAAAAAGAGGATAATATGAGAACCATAAAAGCTCCCGGATGTGGCTGTCCGGGAGCTTTGCTTTATATATGGAGAAGTGTTTCAAAATCCTTTTGGCACATAGGTCGGTAATACAGAAAGCCTTGGATTTCGTCACAGCCCTCTGCTTTTAAAAATTCTGCAATTTCTTTTGTTTCCACACCTTCGCATACGATAGATTTTCCCATACGTTTCAGCATATGGAAAACTTCCTGGAGAACGATCTGGGTGTTTTCGGTCAGAGAATCCCCCAGGAATTTTCGGTCGATCTTAACTTCATTAAAGAGCAGATCTTTCAGTGTATTTAATGAGGAATAACCGGAACCGAAATCATCCATGGAGATTTGGATATTCAGCTGCTTCAGGCGTCGGATCACCTGATTGACAGCTTCTGTATTATTTACATAAGTGGATTCTGTGATCTCAAAGGTCAGCCTGGAAGTATCCACCTGATAGGTATGTATCAGCTCGCAGATCTTTTTTACAAAGTTTTCCGGTTCTTCGAAATGAAGAGGAGAAACATTTAAGGACAGCCGAAAATTTTCGGGAAGAAATTCCACAGATTCCTGAAGCCAACGGAAGGTTTTTTCATAAACATAATAATCCAGGCGGATCACAAAGCCGTTTTGCTCAAAAAGAGGAATATATACAGCTGGTGACCATAGCATTTTTTGGTCACGAATCCATCGAACCAGAACTTCCGCACTGGAGATATTTCCATTTTGGGGAGTTACTTTGGGCTGAAAATATATTTGAAATTCCTCGTTTTTCAGTGCCTGATGAAAAGAGTGGAGAATCTCGGCCTGCATTTTTTCCTGGCGGTCGATCTCATCAGAATAAATACAGCAAGGAGAAAGCATTTTTTTGGAAAGTCTACGGGCTACATTTGCACAGGAAAGGATAGTTTCCGGAGTGGTATCGGCATCAGGAACAAGGCAGATTCCGGAGTTGGTACGGAAAAAATTTACATGGAAGGTATTTCTCATACGCTTGCAGATTTTTCGGTCAAGAGCTTGGATCTCTGAAAGAAATGCATCATTTGTAAGATCAGAAATATCTGCAATGCTGATAAAAACATCCGAGAAAAAACGAGTGGTAAAAATGGTAAAAGGTGCACCGGCAATTTCTTCATAGACCATGTTCAGAATCTCATTTCCCAGGGAATATCCATATTTATCATTGATAAAATGAAAGTTTTCCACATCAGTGGAGATCAGAGCAAGGGAATGGGTGTTTCCGGTATTACTCTGAATCTGCCGAATCTTTTCGGAAAGAGTTTCAGAAGAAATCGTGGGAATTGCAGTGCCTGCACAAACGGAACGGGAAGAAAATTTTTTATTTGCTGCAATTTTCTTATGCGCTTTATCCTGATACATTTTCTGATCTGCCGCATTAATAAGATCCTGCATCATAAAGTAGTGATTTTGATAGCTGACCTCGTAACCGATGGCATAGCTTAGCGGAAGGGTGGTTCTGCTATTATATTCCTGTACAAGGGAATTCAGTTTTCGGGCCATCTGTCGAAGAGAGGCTTCTGAAGTATTTTGTTGGATGATGATAAATTCATCTCCTCCGTAACGGGCAAGGAAACTGTCAGAATCAAGGATGCGCGTCAGACAGTAGGAGAAGGACTGGATAAATTCGTCTCCTTTTTCATGCCCGTAGGTGTCATTGACATATTTCAGATCATTCAGATCGAACATCATGACACCGATGCCAAAGGTACTCGGACGGTTATTTAGCTCCAGAATCAGTTTTTCCAGGGAAGTTTTATTGTGGACACCGGTGATATCACGGAAGGCTTTTACGATAAGGCGGGAAAGCAGCTCTCTCTGAATCAGGGAAAGGGCAAGAGTCACCACAAGCAGAGCCAGTGCAATTTCCATAAGCCGGAGCATAGGATAATAAGAAACACCGGGTTCCTGAAGAAATTTCAGGAGATACAGGTCAATGATCAGCAGGATTACAAGCGCCAGCAGGATGCATTCACAAAGATGAAGTACACTTTTTTCTTTTTTCATAAATTAAATAAATCTCCTTGTTGTTTACTGATAAAATGGCAGAGTATTTCAGACTTGCACGATGATCATTTTGGCAAAGTCCTGATTGATGCCGATCTTGCTTTCCTGGATTCGTACAATATAAGAGCCGAAAAGAATCGACAGAATCCGTACCGTTGCTCCTTCAAGAAAACCAAGCGTTTCCAGATGATGGCGTTCGTTTTCATTGCCGCATATTTTTTGAATGATATAATCTGTGTTGATATCAGCTAAATTCAGTGGCATAGTTCCTCCGGCAAAATGGTTTTATTTTAAATTAGTTTTAACTAACATTATATCGCAAAGAAAAGATATGTCAATGGTTTGCAGAGTGTTACTTTTGAGTGAAATTTTTCAAAGCAGTTTTATATGGGACGACAGGCGGAGCAGTTTGTGATATGATAAAAAAATATCGTCAATAAATATAAGAATGTTTAGAAATTGTTTAGCCGACAGGCGTATAAGGAAGATGAATAAAAATGCAGCAGGGGAGATAGAAAAATGGATACGGTAAAATAAAATTTCAGCAGACTTTTTCGCTGTATGCAGCGCGCCGAAAGAGGAGAAGAGCTGACAATAGGCTTCTTTGGCGGTTCAATCACCCAGGGCAAGATCCTGAAGCCGCTGATTAATCTTGTGAGCAGCTTTGCCATGGGAACTACGGTTCTGCTGGGGCAGCAGATTGGCTGTGGAGAGCGGAAAAAGGGAGGTCGGACGGTGGGAACAGCTATCGTGATGTTCGGAGTGATCGCGCTGATCATGACTGTGATCCTTGTGATTTTTGCGCCTCAGGTCAGCAGTATCATGAATGCGCCGGAAGAAGCCTTTGACAAGACTGTGGATTATGTACGGATCTGCTGGTAAGTATTTCCTTCCTGATCATTCATGCAGTGGTTTCCCATGGCTACGGAATTACCGTTGGCTGTGGAAAAACCATTGAGACGGAACCGGAGCATGAAATGGAAAAAGTTCTCTTTGCGGCAGATGAGCTGACAGGACTGATCTGGGCAGCAGCGCTGATGCGTCCGTCAAAAAGCACCAAGGACATGGAACTGAAATCCCTCAAAAAGAAATATAAGAGCAAAGGCTTCGCAGTCGGCTGCTCCAGAGAGGTGATCCAGCGTGGTGCTGATCAGCTGGGATGGGATCTTGCCAAGCTTCTTACCATGACACTGCAGGCCATGGCAGACAGCGAAGATGAGATTCAGAAAGAGATGGAAGCGGAAGAAGTATAAGAATAGTAAAAATCACCAATGCTGAGAAGGGTGTTTTGTGAAAGAAGCCTTTTGCAGAAAAAACTTTTCTGCGGTAAAATAAAAGATAGAATCTGTATAAAATTCAAACAGGCATTTATCGTAGTAAGTTAAGAAAACAGGAAGAGGTGGATAACATGAAAGAATACGAGATCATTATTGAAACGATCAATCCATGCGGCGGCGAGCGTCATTCCCAGCAGGAGATCATTGAAGCGGAGATTGAGAGCCCGGAAGCTTATGTGAAACAGAACGGAAGATTTCCGGTGATCGATACGGCGCAGAATCCGGACGGGGATGTGGTGATCGTAACCGGTGACGGAAACGGTTACATGGTAAGATATACATTTACAGAATAAAAAAACAGCGTCTGCAGAAAAGAAGCTGCAGATGCTGTTTTTTTGTCGAAATGGAAGGCAGTTATGTATAAGGAGGAACAAAACATGAAAGTATTAATGCTTAACGGAAGTCCCAGGGTAAAGGGAAATACAGCACTTGCTCTGGAAGAAATGAAAAAGGTCTTCGAACAGGAAGGCGTGGAAGTCGAGATCGTGCGGGTAGGTCATAAAGAGGTCCGGAGCTGCATTGCCTGTCAGCGCTGCTACGAGCTTGGAAAATGTGTTTTTGATGACATCGTAAATGAACTGGCGCTGAAATTTGAAGAAGCAGACGGTCTTGTAGTTGCCAGTCCGGTCTATTTTGCTTCTGCCAATGCCACACTGGTTGCTGTTCTTACCAGACTTTTTTTACAGCACCCATTTTGACAAGACCATGAAGGTAGGTGCCAGCGTTGTCTGTGCAAGACGTGGCGGATGTTCCGCCACCTTTGATGAGCTGAACAAATTTTTCACCATCTCAAATATGCCCATCGCATCCAGCCAGTACTGGAATTCCATTCATGGACGGGAGCAGGGAGAAGCAGAACAGGATGAGGAAGGTAAGCAGACCATGCGTGTCCTCGCCAGAAACATGACATTCCTCATGAAGAGCATTGCCCTGGGAAAAGAAAAATTCGGGCTTCCGGAAACAGAAGAACGGGCATTTACTCATTTTATCAGATGACGAGGTGATTTTGATCTTCACCTTACTGTAATCATTGACATTACAACGGGAAGGATATATGATAAGAAAAAACAGAAGAGGTGAAGAAGAATGCAGATATCCAGCAGATTTACGTTAGCAGTGCACATTTTTACATGCATTGATACGTTTCAGAATGAATATAAAGTAACCAGTGATTTTATTGCGGGCAGTACCAATGTAAATCCTGTGATCATCCGCAAGATCCTTCTGCAGCTGAAGGCTGCCGGTCTGGTGCAGGTTGCCAGGGGAACCGGCGGAACTACCATTACCAGACCGTTATCAGAAATCACATTTCTGGATATATATAAAGCGGTGGAGTGTGTGGAAGACAACAAGCTCTTTCACTTCCACGAGAGTCCCAACCCGCAGTGTCCGGTAGGAAAAAATATCCACAATATCCTGGATGATAAGCTGCAGCAGGTGCAGGACGCAATGGAGCGGGAGCTTCAGTCTATCACTTTGGAGGATGTGAAAGAAGATCTGGAGAAATATCTTCAGTAGTAAAAGATAAAACAGAACAGAATCGCGAAAGCGCATCACAGAAATGATAAGCCGCTACCAAGCAGAGAAGTTATGAAATCTGCTGAGTAGCGGTTTTTTATATTTTGGGAAATTGCTCAGTGATATTTCATGGTATAAAAAAGCACTTGAGAAAAAAATATAAAAAATCTAGTTGTAACTATTGACATTACAATAAAACGATGCTATATTGCTTGATATAATGAAGAAGGTTACAACAATGACTGGCCGGTCATGATTATAAGAAAATGTTATTTAAGCGAATAATAAGAATAAAGGAGAGAACGATCATGAAAAAAGTAGTAGAATTTTTACAGGCAAACCCGGTACAGTATCTGGCAACTGTAGGACGCGATGGAAAGGCGAAATGCCGCCCGTTCATGTTCTGTTTTGAGAAAGACGGAAAGCTCTGGTTTTGCACAAACAATACCAAGGATGTTTACAAGGATATGCAGGCAAACCCGGAGATCGAGGTTTCCGTATCCAATCCGGAGTACGCATGGATCCGTCTTCACGGAAAAGCTGTTTTTGAGGACAACCATGAAGTAAAGGTAGCCTGCATGGAGAATCCTATTGTCAAAGGTCAGTATGAGACTGCTGAGAACCCGATCTTTGAGGTATTTTACCTTGAAAACCCACATGGTCTGATCGCAGACTTCTCCGGAAACCCGCCATATGAATTCTAATTGAATCAACACCCAATTGATTCTATGTCATAACAGACTCCCGATAGCACCAAGGCAAATTCCTGCATTCATTTCTCATTCAATGGACGCAGGAATTTCCTGGTTACTGTTCACTCTGTGGACAGTAACATTTCCAATACATAAAAAGCGGACATTTACAACAGATACATTTCACAGGAACTGCAAGGAGGTCTGTCCTTTCGGAGCAGTGGAAAGAAGGTAAGCTATGGAGATCCGTAAACATCTTCATATCGTAAGGAGGCAGAAAAAAAGTGGACTGGGCACAGTTTTTATGCGGGATACCCGCAAGAGATTATATATTTCAGAAAGAGCCCTATGAGGAACAGATCACACAGGCTTCGGCATATCTGAAGGAAGCAGATCATGTGCTGATCGGAGCAGGTGCCGGCCTTTCTGCAGCGGCCGGTCTTACCTACAGCGGGAAACGTTTTCAGGAAAATTTCAGCGATTTTATAAAAAAATACGGGCTGCAGGATATGTATTCTGCCGGTTTTTATCCATTTCAGACAGAGGAAGAGCGCTGTGGTTACTGGTGCAGACATTCTTATGTAAACCGTATCAAACCACCGGCTTTGCTACTGTATCAGCAGCTTTTTGACCTGGTGAAAGAAAAAGACTATTTTGTGCTGACCACCAATGTGGATCACCAGTTTCAGAAAGCCGGATTTTTGGAAGAGAGGATCTTTGCCACACAGGGAGATTATGGCCGGATCCAGTGCATGAAGGGATGTCATCCCAGGACCTATGATGCCGTTTCCATGTTTGCCAGATGGTTCAGGCAGAAAAGGACTGTAAGATTCCTTCTTATATGGTGCCGAAATGTCCGGTATGCGGCGGCCCTATGGCTATGAATCTCCGATGCGACCAGTATTTTGTGGAGGATGAGCAGTGGAATGAGGCTGCGGAAAATTATGGAAAGTATCTGAAACAGCTGAAAAAAGGCAAGGCTGTACTGCTGGAGCTGGGCGTTGGTTTTAACACACCATCTATTATTCGCTTTCCTTTTGAAAAAATGGTACGTGAGCACAAAAATACAGAGCTGATCCGCCTGAACAGAGACGAGGCTGTGATACCGGAAAGCTTCGGAGACCGGGGGATCGGAATCAATCGTGACTTGTGCGACAGCTTACGGGATATTACAATAGAAATAAAAAAGATATCCGCAGATCATTTGCAGGACAACTGATATAAAACCCAACAGAAACCAAAGTGCCCAATGGGAAAAATCTGCGGAAGTGTTACTGGCAGGTCAAAACAGAACTGGTAAATAACAGAAGGAGGACATATGGATCAGAAACAGCGTCTTGATTATCTTGTGGAAAAATTCAAAGAAGATTCCGGAGAATACAGGAACCTTAAGGTTTCGGACAACGATGTAGAAAAAAGAAGAATCCTTCGTTCTCTCATGAACATTCGCATGCCCCGGCATATGGATGAAGAAATCCTGAAGGTGCAGGATGAATTCCTGAAGGAAGATGCCAGGGAAAAAGGAATCGTGACCCTGGATCAGATCCCGACGGTAAAAGAGGCGTACCACAGTACTGTGCCTTTTGCGGAAAAAATCTCTATCTGGCAGGGCGATATCACCAGACTTCAGGTGGGAGCTATCGTCAATGCAGCCAACTCCCAGATGCTGGGCTGTTTTGTGCCCTGCCACAGATGTATTGACAACGCGATCCATTCGGCTGCGGGAGTGGAGCTTCGTGCAGAGTGCAGCCGCCAGATGAACCAGAAACGGATCCGCTACGGAAGATCCTATGAAGAACCAACCGGCCAGGCATGGTGACCGGTGGCTATAACCTTCCGGCGGAGCATGTGATCCATACGGTGGGGCCTATTGTTTACTACGAAGTCACGGACAAGTTACGGCAGGATCTGAAAAACTGTTACGAAAGTGTGCTGAACTGCTGCCTGGAAAACAATATCCGGTCCGTAGCGTTCTGCTGTATCTCCACCGGAGAGTTCCATTTTCCCAACAAAGAAGCAGCAGAGATCGCTGTGAACACCACAGAAGCCTTTCTGGAAAAACATGGAGATGCTTTTGACCGGGTGATCTTTAATGTGTTTAAGGATATGGATCTGGAGTATTATAAAAATCAGTTTTAAGTATCCGGTCAGCTCCTGGCTTTATGAAAACAGCCTCGCTGAAGACTGCATACGGTTATTGTATGCCATGCCTTCTGCGGGGCTGTTATTTTATTTTTTAAACAGTTTATCATTACAGAGATCCACAAACAGCTGGGCTGTTCTGGAAAGAGGTCTGTCGCTGCGGTAGCACAGGGACAGCTGTGAAGAGATCGCTGGTGTGATGGGAATGGCACGCCAGGGAGAGTAGCTGGGTCTGGGACCGTTTTCGGGAAGCTGGACGTGAACATCCATCAGCAGGGCCACACAGGCCTGATTAGTCACCATGTCCAGAATGGAATCGGTTCTGTGGCTGGTAAAAACGATATTTGGTACAAAATTGGCGTTCTGGCAGGCTATTCTAGCAACACCCTCAAGTTTGCCCCTCACGAAGAGAGCCCCTCAACAACTTTGATTACCCTTTATATTTCCAGCAGATTTTCCAGAGAAAAAATTGATTCCCAATCAAGAAGTTCTTCCATTTTATTAAGATTCTGGTCAGAGTGTTCCAGCTCCCTGGAAAAACGGTAACAGATTGAGACCAGATCTGGAAAGGAAAACTGCTTTTGCTGCAAAAGCCAGGTTCCCATTGCCAGCTCGTGGATCATGAAGGTGCAGATAACTGCCATTTTTACTTTGGCGAAGATCTGTTCATCATATACGGCCCCGCAGAAATACGTGTAGATCCAATAGAGCAGGAGCTGTTCTTCCTGAATCTTCCAGTCCGGATAAAAGGTTTCGAATTCAAGACAGACATCCTGGTATTGTTGTTCGGTATCACAGGCGTATATAACGGGGTTAAGGTTTCCAAGAGGTAATCATGCCAGCCAGAGCGGAGAACTTCCATTTGAGGAATGATGGTTTTCCATATGTTTTTTCGCAGGTCAGCAGAAGGCTTTTTGGCAGTGATCCACTTGTGGAGTTTTTTCTGGAAGGAATCTCCGAAAGCAGAATTTTGATGACGACTGCGGATCGTTTCCCATTGAAACAATTTGTTCCGGTCCAGACAGAGCTGAAAATCATGGCCGCAGGCCAGAAGCTTCCGGCGGCGTAACGCACAGGGAACGGAACGGTCCTGGATCACGGAGAAGAGATAGTCTCTGGTGTCCATCAGCGCGGTGAAAAGGAAATAGTCGAAGTCGTCATAAGTCTCTTCTGGAGTTTCCTTTTCCACAGTCCGGAATGTGATTTTTTCTTTGTGGCTGAGAAAGATTCTGGCGGCTTCCGGGCAGGAAAGAGACAGAGACAATTCCCGAAGTCCCTCAAATTCTTCGATATGCCTCGGATATTTACGGCAGGTATCGCAGAGCATATCTTTGCCCGCTTCGCTGTAGATATCACAGAGATTATCTTCGTTCAGAAATGCACAGCGTTTTTGATAATGACGGAAAGAATGTTCCTTCCAGTCGATGTCATTCAGAAGGCGGTTGCGAAAAGCTCCTTTGCAGTGGCGGTATTTTTTGAGACTGTTTTGATCGATCATGATCTGCCAGCCGGCACAGCAGGTATCCGGACAGCTGCCTGCGATGCAGGAAAATTCATTACAAAAAGTAGGTTTCGTGATTTGCATAATAGTTCTCCCGAAGGTTGTAAATTTTACCTGGAATTATAGCACTGCATAAAAGAAACTACAACAGAAATGAAGCGTGATATCCTGACAGTGTTAAGAATGAGAACTGGAAATTGTCATGTAATCTGATAAGCTTTTCAAGTTAATTAATGTGGGCTAACTGTGTATAGTAAAGTAAGGAATCAAAGAAGCGAGCTTATCATGCCAGATCAGAAAATTGACAATCTTTTAAATCTAGCCCTGGATGCTACAGAAGAGGAACGCCAGAAATCCGGAAATCTGAACACAGGATATGATCCTGCTGGGAAAACCTGGGATGTGATCGTGAAATACACAGGCAGGGAGGAGGAGCTTTCCGGAGAGGGAATACAGGCAGTTCCGCTTCTGGGAAACTATGCAGTTGTTACTTTTCCGGAGCGTGAGATCGACAGCTATTCTGACCGAGAAAATGTGATCTTTATGGAAAAACCAAAACAACTTTATTTTGAAGTGTTTCAGGGAAAAACAGCCAGCTGCATCCAGGCGGTACAGACCGGAGCGGAAGGGTTGACCGGAGAAGGAATCCTTATGGGAATCGTGGATTCCGGTGTTGATTATTTCCACCCTGATTTTCGAAATGAGGATGGAAGCAGCCGGATCCTGTATCTATGGGATCAGGGAATTCCGGGAAAACCACCGGCAGGATATGGGGCAGGAACAGAATATACGAAAGAAGAAATTGATGAGGCGCTTGCACTTGGAGAAAACCAGGGCAGACGCCTTGTTCCGTCTGTGGATATCAGCGGACACGGGACTGCTGTGCTTGGAATCGCAGCCGGAAACGGAAGGGCTTCCGGTGGTGTGAACAGAGGCGTTGCCTATGAAAGTGATCTCCTGGTTGTGAAAATGGGAATTCCAAAGGAGAATTCTTTTCCCAGGACAACGGAACTGATCCAGGGAATCGACTATCTGATGAGGAAGGCGCTGGAACTGAATCGGCCGTTGGTGATCAATCTGAGTTTTGGGAATAATTATGGGTCTCACAGAGGAGACTCCCTTCTGGAAAACTATATTGATACAGTTGCGGCCATGGGGCGGACTGTGATCGTTACAGGAACCGGAAATAACGGCAGCCAGCCCTGGCATGCAGGAGGAATCCTGCAGCAGGGGAAAACAGAAGAAATCCAATTGGCGGTGGGAGTTTTTGAACCCACATTAAATGTACAGTTATGGAAGGATTATGAAGATGAGATGGAAATTTATCTGGAAAGTCCGTCCGGAGAACGGATCGGTCCATTATATGAAAGGCTGGGCCCACAGCGGCATCTGCTGGAAAATACAGAGCTTCTGATCTATTATGGAAAACCCGGTCCCTATCAGTTGTCACAGGAAATCTACATAGATTTCATTCCTGAGGGTAATTATGTGGACAGCGGTGTCTGGAAAGTTCTTTTAAGTGGAAAACGTGTGCGCTCCGGACAGTATTTCCTCTGGCTGCCGGGTGGAAATGTACTGAATCGCGGAACCGGGTTTTATTCTCCTCGGGCTGTGGGAACTTTGACGATTCCTTCCACTGCCGGAAAAGTTATTTCTGTTGGAGCTTATGATTCCAGACAGAATGCCTACGCAGATTTTTCCGGAAGGGGAAGTCAGTTCCTGCCGATCCGGAAGCCTGACCTCGCAGCTCCCGGTGTATCCATCTCCGCCCCGGTTCCCGGCGGAAGCTACGCCACTGTTACCGGAACCTCTTTTGCGGCACCCTTTGTCAGCGGAAGCGCAGCTCTGCTTATGGAGTGGGGGATCGTGAAAGGAAATGATCCGTTTCTTTATGGGGAAAAGGTGAAGGCCTACCTGCGGAAAGGTGCACAGCGTGTGGGCGGGTATGAGGAGTATCCGAATGTGGAGGTGGGATGGGGGGGAGAACGTTTATAATAAGGTCACATTGAAGAAAGTCAGTAAAATCAAGTGTTTCCGTTCATTTTCCCAACACAGAAACGAAGCACTTTTTCCATAATTTTGAAGAAAATCTGCTCGGGTTGGACGCAAAATGATATGGAAAGCACCTTTTGTAGCAATGACGTAACATGAACCAGCAGTTCTGTTATGGACAGTTAATGAAATAAGAATCAAACGAAAGCGAGGTCATGATAATATGAAACTGACTTATATAGGATCAATTAAAAATGTTTTTCCACCATAATATAAAAAAAATGGTGGCATTTCGTATTTGCTGAAGGTACATGAAAATGTTCTCCTGTTAAATGATATTTTATAAGTTGTTTTCTATAGATATCCGCTGATAGTAGGTATCTATGATATCCTGTAAAGTAATCGTATTCATTTTTTCTTCGGCAGTCTTTTGAATTTCATTATAAAATCCCTGCAAAGATAACTGAATGTTAATGCCAACGCCACATTCTGGATTGGTATGAGTATCTAAATGAAGCAATGGTTTCTCACCTTCAACTGCTTTATAAATATCCAGCAATGTAATCTGATCTGCTGATTTTGAAAGAGAAGGACGGGCATGTCCGGCTACACTGGTCATAAGTCCCGCTTTTTTTAGTTTTAACATAAGCTGGCGTACAAATCCGGGATTTGTATGGACACTTTCTGCAATTGAGGCACTGGAGAGAGATTTTTCCTTGTTGATGGCAATCAGAACCATCACATGAACAGTATCGCTTAATTTCGTTGAGTATTTCATGATAAGAAACTCCTTGTAGTATGATATAATGATTTTGGTTTCACGTTTTTGAGGCGAAAATATTTCTGGTTTGTCAAAAACATCCCAAGTTCTCAACAGCTCTTTTTAATGTGTTGAGAAATTGTACATATTTTTTATTTTGATGATTGTAAATAATATAATTACAACTATAATGAAATTTAAAGGAAAAGTCAACATAGTAATAAAACTTACGGAGGATTGTATAATATGCTGATTGTGGACAAATTAAAAGGAAATTTATATACCAGAATCAAAAAACATATGACTAAAAAAATGTATCACCTTTATTATCGTGAAAACAGGGAAGCTTCACAGTCTAAAGAAGAATATGAAGCAAATTTATTAAGAGCATACCGACATTTAGACGCATGCAGATTCAAAAATAAGGGATGGCCATGTCCAACATGCCCAAGTTGCTGTTTTTGTGGAAAAGATTATGAAACTATGACTGAGGTAATGGATTTTGCCCGGGAATGGATGAAAGAGAATCCGGACAAAGCCAGATTTATGAAACCACCCAAATTCTTGCATAAACATTGATTATTATATGATGCGATAAAATGTTCGCAAAGGAGAAGTTATGGAATACAAAAATCAAACAGAAAATCGTGCATTTCAGGAAATGCTGCTGGCAGCAGTAAAACGGCTGCAAAATCGTTCTGGAGAGGATCTTGCTGCAAAAAGTGGGGCTGTTTTTCATAGCAGCCGAAATGTGCTTGAGGTACCGAGTTTTCATGAAGTGTTTGAAATTCAACTTCCTGAGTTTGATATTAGTTCAGATATAGATGAATGGCATTATCTGACATTGCTGCATTATCTGGATATGGCAGATGGAACGGAAGGCTCACAGAAGCTCATTACTTTTGGCAACCTGAAAGATGGATTGATTCGGGGGACCAAGTTTGACCGGACTGCAGAGCAGAAACTGGAAAAGCTTTTGCAGGACAAAGATCCTGAGAAAATTCAGAAAGCATGTACAAGTCTGGGTGCAGAATTCACAGAGACAACGGCGGATCTGTGTGCTGCTTTTCCAGTTCTGCCAAGATATCCGGTAACTTTAAAGATATGGTTTGCAGATGAAGAATTTCCTGTATCCGGCAAAATATTTCTTCAGGATCATGCTGATCATTATCTGAGTGTAGAAGATGCGGTAACAGTTGGAGAAATTTTGCTGCAAAAATTATCGGAAGCATTTTCTTCCCTCTGATCATGAATCAGAAAACTTTCCAGTCCGGCTTTGATAAATTTGTCGATTACTGTCTGAATCTGTTTCCAGTCATTACAGTGATTGCGGAGCATCAGTCTGTTGATGGAAAGGCAGCCATTCATTTGAAAATAAAAAACCGATTCTGCCTGTTCAAAGGTCAGGAGGCTGTGTGACATAAGCCAGGTCACATAGCCTTCTTTTGTATTTTCTGCTATTTTTTCCAGAAGAATAGGGGCAATTGCATCATCCAGAAACAGTGCCCTGTATTGTGATTCCATCTGTATTTTCTGACAGAACGGATAGGAACAGCTTTTTTGATTTAGACAGAATAAATGATCTACAGTTGTTAACATATCCTGAGTCATATCATTAAAAATATCTGATAATACATCATGGATATCGTAGTAATGAAGATAAAAAGTGCCACGGTTGATTTCAGCATTTTTGCAGATCTCTGTAACTGTAATTTTCGTAAAACTTTTCTGATTTAACAACTCTAAGAACGTATCTTTTATGGTTTGCCTGGTATAGCGGGTACGGCGATCTTGTTTTCTCGTTTTTTCTGACATTATATACTCCTGTATTAGAGCGTGTCTGAAAAATCATTTCCGCAATCTGCAAGCCCCACTTTGCGGTATATTTTACCCTCATTCGGTTGCCGTAGCCCGCTACGCCGCCCTCATTCGGATAAAATCTCCACAAACTGGGACTCGCAGCTCACGAAAAGCCTTTTTCAAACACGCTCTAGGCAGGGATGAGTAAGGTTCCCTGTACAGTCTGGAAAATAGATTCTGCGAATTAAGACTTTGACGGAATAAACGGTGAGATCGCTCCTGCTACATTCGAGATCGGCATGGTCTGGAGCCATATATGTCCCGGGCCGGTGATGACGGTGTTGAAGATGCCTTCCCCGCCAAAAAGCATATTTTTTACACCGGGAACGGTCTGGATATCCATGGAACAGGTGGCTTCCATAGCAGCCAGATAACCGGTATCCACGATGATCTGCTGACCGGGCTGCAGGTCGTATTCGACAACATGGCCGTCAAATTCCAGGAATACCATCCTTCTCCGGCAAGGCGCTGCATGATAAATCCCTCACCGCCGAAGAGTCCGGAACCGAAGCGTTTCTGGAAGAAAACAGAAAGGTTTACCCCGGCTTCGGAAGCGAGAAAACCGGACTTTTGTACAATCAGTTCCCGCCCGGGGGAAATCTGGTAAGGAAGAATACTTCCCGGGAAGCAGGAGGCAAAAGCAATCATGCCGGGACCGCCCTGGGCAGTATAGATATTCTGAAACATGGATTCACCGGAAAACATTCGTCCGAAAGCCTTTCCGATGCCGCCGTTGGTAGAAGTCGCCATGTGCATGTTTGGAGACATCCAGCTCATGGCTCCTTTTTCTGTGATCATTTTTTTCACCGCCGTCAGATAACAGATAACAACGGGTAAAGTGTCGCCCTGAATTTCATAACGCATAGTATGTACCTCCTGTATAGAAAATTTGCAGCTGTTCAGTTATGAGCAAGTAGCGAAGCGGATTGCGAATATCCGCTTGAATGAGTTCCGGAGTTTTTTACATCCTGCCTGGAACAGTGAAAATCATGGTTATGATGATGTTTCTACTGGTATTATATCAAAGTAGACAGCTGGATGATATGGAATTAAGAAAAAAGTAAACAATAAAATTTGAAAAAAGTGTTTGACAAATATATATGTATGTGGTAATTTATAGAAAAAAATTAGTGTAGTAAACCGTTGAAGCGGAGATCAAAGCAGTTATGCGCGCACAGAGAGTCCGGGAGGGTGAGAGCCGGGTGGAGATGCAGGCTGCCAAATGGACCGCTGAGGGCGCAGTGAACAGTCATTATTTCGAATCGGCTCAGTATTCTGCGACGTGGGGCATACGTCAGTTGCCGGGAATATGCAGGTATTCCGCAAAGCGCACAGTGCAAACTGTGAAACAAGGTGGTACCGCGGGTAGTTTATCATACGCTCGTCCTTGACAGAAGAACAAGTTTCTGTCGAGGGCGGGCGTTTTTTCGCGTTGTGTATCAATAATTGATCCGGTGAATCAATTTTGATTCGCGGGCAACAAGTCAAGGTTTATGCTTGCCTGAGACTTTCGCGGCAGGACAGAAAAACAAAGGGAAAGACAGTAACAGAAAAGATTTACAGGAGGTGCCCGAATGTATCCAACATTAGAAAAGGTAAAAGAAAATCGCAGCCAGTGGAGAGTATCGCAGGATTCCCGTATGTAAGGAGTTATATGCGGATCGATATACACCCGTAGAGTGATGCGGGTTTTGCGGAAAGCAAGTAAGCATTGTTATCTGCTCGAGAGTGCCAGTCAGACGGAGGTGTGGGGAAGATTTTCTTTTCTCGGTTATGAGCCGGCGATGGAGATCACCTGTACGGATGGAGTCCTGAATATCCGCAAACCCGGGGAGGATATGGTTGTGACAAAGAAAGTGGAACATCCGGGCGATACTCTGCGGGAGATTATTGAACAGTATAAAACACCGGTGATGGAAGAACTCCCACCATTTACCGGCGGGCTGGTAGGGTACTTTTCCTATGACTATATCAAATACAGCGAACAGAAATTAAAACTCGAAGATAAAGAACAGCAGGATTTCAGGGATATGGATCTGATGTTGTTCGATCAGGTGATTGCCTTTGATCATTACCGTCAGAAAGTGTTGCTGATCGCCGGAGTGATGACCGATGATCTGGAAGCGTCTTATCAGAAGGCAGAAGGAAAACTGCAAGAGATGGCACAGCTTCTGAAAACCGGACCGCATATGGAATTCGAAAAACTGAAGCTGGAGTCCGATATCCGGCCACAGTTCCCAGAAGCGGAATACTGTGAGATGGTGGAGAAAGCCAAACATTACATCCGTGAGGGTGATATTTTCCAGGTGGTATTATCGAATCCGATGCGGGCGAAAGCGACAGGAAATCTTTTCGATACCTACCGGGTGCTGAGGGCGACAAACCCATCTCCGTATATGTTCTATTTTTCCAGCGACGATATTGAGATTGCGGGAGCATCCCCGGAGACTCTGGTAAAACTGGAAACCGGAAATCTGAGTACCTTCCCGTTGGCCGGAACCAGACCGAGAGGAAAGACAAGGAAGAAGACAGAGAACTGGAAGCCGGACTTTTAAAAGATGAAAAAGAACGGGCAGAACACAACATGCTGGTGGATCTGGGAAGAAATGATATCGGAAAGATCAGTAAGATCGGCAGTGTGAAAGTGGAAAAATACATGTGTGTGGAACATTTTTCACATGTCATGCATCTTGGTTCTACGGTAGTCGGAGATCTGCGAGAGGATAAAGATGCGGTGGATGCCGTCGATGCGATCCTGCCGGCCGGAACACTCTCCGGAGCACCGAAGTTCCGGGCATGTCAGATCATCGAAGAACTGGAACACAGCAAACGTGGCATCTACGGTGGGGCGATCGGTTATCTTGATTTTACAGGAAATCTGGATACCTGTATCGCGATCCGCCTGGTGTATAAAAAGAAGGGCGAAATCTGTATTCGTTCCGGTGCCGGTATCGTGGCGGACAGCGTACCGGAGAAAGAATTTGAAGAATGCTGCAACAAGGCACGGGCCGTGGTTCAGGCAATCGCACAGGCACAGGAGGGATTGGAATGATAGTACTGATTGATAATTACGACAGTTTTTCTTATAACTTATATCAGCTGATCGGTTCCGTGGAGCCGGACGTCAAAGTTGTACGAAACGATGCATATACGGTGGAAGAGATCGAGGCGATGAAACCGGAAGCCATCATCCTTTCTCCGGGACCCGGAAAACCGTCCGACGCAGGAATCTGTATTGAGGCGATCCGGTATTTTGCCGGAAAAGTTCCGGTCTTTGGTGTGTGTCTGGGACATCAGGCAATCTGCGAAGCATTTGGTGGAACGGTGTCCTATGCGAAAGAACTGATACACGGAAAACAGAAAGAGATTCATCAGATCGGTGAAAATCAGCTGTTTCAGGGGCTGCCGGAGACATTTCCGGCAGCGCGGTATCACTCACTGGCAGCATTAAAGGAAAAACTGCCGGAAGAACTGAAAGTGACTGCGGAGTCGGAAGACGGAGAAGTGATGGCGGTAGAACACACAAAATATCCGATCTACGGTGTACAGTTTCACCCGGAATCAGTGATGACACCGGATGGCAAGATTATGATAGAGAACTTTATGGATGTAGTCAGAGGGGGAAGAGAACAATGATCAAAGAAGCAATTATCAAAGTGGCAAAAAAAGAAGATCTGCCATATGAAGAATCAAAAGCTGTTATGAATGAGATCATGGATGGAGAAACTTCTCAGGTACAGACGGCGGCATATCTGACAGCCTTAGCTATGAAGGGTGAAACCATTGATGAGATCACAGGATCTACCGAAGGTATGCGTTCCCATGCCCTGCAGTTAAAACATGATATGGATGTCCTGGAGATTGTCGGTACCGGTGGGGACGGTTCCAATTCTTTTAATATTTCCACAACCGCTTCTCTGGTCATCGCAGCAGGTGGTGTTCCGGTAGCAAAACATGGAAACCGTGCGGCATCTTCCAAATCAGGAGCAGCGGATGTACTGGAAGCCCTGGGTGTAAAGATCACGCTGACACCGGAACAGAGCGAAAAAATACTGGAAAAGATCGGGATCTGTTTCCTGTTTGCACAGACTTATCACACCGCGATGAAATATGTGGCACCGGTCAGAAAAGAACTGGGTATCCGCACAGTGTTTAACATTCTCGGACCGCTGACGAACCCGGCAAATGCAAACATGCAGATCATGGGTGTCTACAGTGAAGAGCTGGTAGAGCCGATGGCACAGGTTCTGGTGAAACTGGGCGTGAAAAAGGGTATGGTTGTGTATGGTACGGACAGCCTGGATGAGATCTCGATGAGTGCACCGACTGCTGTGTGTGAGATCTGTGATGGTAAATTAGCTCCTTATGAGATAGTTCCGGAACAGTTTGGTTACAAAAAATGCGAGAAAGACGAGTTAAAAGGTGACACTCCGCAGGAAAATGCGACCATCACCCGAGCAATCCTCGATGGCAGTGAACAGGGGGCGAAACGACAGGCCGTGTGCATGAACGCCGGAGCCGCTCTGTATGTGGCAGGAAAAGCAGGGACACTGGAAGAAGGTGTACGTCTGGCAGAGCAACTGATCGACAGCGGTGCAGCACTGAAGAAACTGGAAGCATTCATTCGGGAGAGTAATGAAGCATGAATATATTAGAAGAAATTGCAGGAAAGACAAGAGAGCGGATTGACCAGGAAAAAGGTAAGGTATCTGTTGCAGAATTAAAGGAAAGGATCCGGACCGGGAACAGAATCCGGCGATTCTTCCGACACCGTCTTTTTATCAGGCATTGAAAAAAGAAGGGATGTCCTATATCTGTGAGGTGAAGAAGGCATCTCCGTCAAAAGGACTGATCGCACCGGATTTTCCGTATGTGGAGATCGCGAAGGAATATGAGGCAGCAGGAGCATCGGCGATTTCCTGTCTGACAGAACCGTTTTATTTTCAGGGATCCGACCGGTATCTGGAAGAGATTACAGCGGCAGTGAATATTCCGGTACTCCGGAAAGATTTTACGGTAGATGAGCATATGATCTATCAGGCGAAAGCCTTTGGTGCATCAGCAGTACTTCTGATCTGTGCGATCCTCGATGATGTACAGCTGAGAGAGTACCGGCAGCTGGCAGAAAGTCTGGGGCTGGATGCGCTGGTGGAAGCACATGATGAGCGGGAAGTAGAGCGGGCATTGGAAGCCGGAGCGAAGATCGTAGGAGTCAATAACCGGGATCTTCGGACATTCCGGGTGGATATGAATAACAGCATCCGGCTGCGGAATCTGGCACCGGAGGAAGTGGTCTTTGTATCAGAAAGCGGAATCAGGACGAGTGCAGATATCAACCTGTTATATGATAAACGGGTGGATGCCGTGCTGATCGGAGAAACGCTGATGCGAAGCCCGGATAAAAAGGCGGTGCTTGAGACGCTGAACGGGAAACCACTTTCCCGGTAAATGAGAGAGCGGATGCGGGTAAGGAAGGGAAATCCTGTATAACGGCATATCGGGGTAAAAAGCAGCAGGAGAGATTAAGCATGAGCAGAATAAAAATATGCGGTTTGCGGCGGCCGGAGGATATCGCGGCGGTCAATGAGGCAAGGCCGGATTACTGTGGATTTATTGTGGAATATCCAAAAAGCAGACGGAGTATCGACCGGACAACATTACGGGAACTGGTACGGGGACTGCGAGAGGAAATTGTTCCGGTAGGTGTATTTGTCAATGCACCGAAAGCGCTGGTGGCAGAGCTTCTCGAGGAGGGAACGATACAGATAGCACAGCTTCACGGACAGGAATCGCAGGGATATATACAGGAATTAAAGGTACTGACAGAAAAACCGCTGATTCAGGCATTTTCCATAAAGACGAAGGAAGATGTGGAGCGGGCCCGGGAGAGTGTGGCGGATTATATTTTACTGGATCAGGGAAGCGGCGGAACGGGAAAAGTGTTTGACTGGTCTCTGGTGGGTGAAGTCGAACGACCGTATTTTCTGGCCGGAGGTCTCGATGTGGAAAATCTGCGGGAAGCGATCGGGCTGCTTCATCCATGGGCGGTGGATCTGAGCAGCAGTCTGGAGATTGATGGAATGAAAAATGCCGGACGGATCTGTCAGGCAGTGGAAATAGTAAGAATGGAGGAAACAAAAGATGTCAAAAGGTAGATTTGGAGTACACGGCGGACAGTATATTCCGGAGACGCTGATGAATGCGGTTCTGGAACTGGAGGAACCTACAATCATTATAAAAATGACCCGGAGTTCAACCGGGAACTGGCGGAGCTTCTGAATGAATATGCGGGAAGACCGTCCAGGCTGTACTATGCGGCTCATATGACAGAGGATCTCGGCGGGGCAAAAGTGTATCTGAAGAGAGAAGATCTGAACCATACCGGTGCACATAAGATTAATAACGTGCTGGGGCAGGTACTGCTGGCAAAGAAAATGGGAAAAACCCGTGTGATCGCAGAGACAGGAGCCGGTCAGCATGGGGTGGCGACAGCTACCGCAGCTGCCATGATGGGTATGGAATGTGAAGTATTTATGGGAAAAGAGGATACGGAGCGTCAGGCGCTGAACGTGTATCGGATGCGCCTTCTGGGAGCGAAAGTTCATGCGGTTACTTCCGGAACTGCCACGTTAAAAGATGCAGTTTCCGAGACCATGAGAGAGTGGACAAACCGGATCGCAGATACGCATTATGTGCTGGGTTCTGCGATGGGACCGCATCCGTTCCCGACGATTGTCAGAGATTTTCAGGCGGTAATTTCCAAAGAGATCAAGGAGCAGATTCTGGAGAAAGAGGGACGGCTTCCGGATGCTGTGCTGGCGTGTGTCGGCGGCGGATCGAATGCGATCGGAACCTTTTATAATTTTATCGAAGATGAAGGTGTACGTCTGATCGGCTGTGAGGCAGCTGGACGGGGTATTAATACGGCAGAAACTGCAGCAACGATCGCTACCGGAAAGCTTGGTATCTTCCATGGAATGAAATCTTATTTCTGCCAGGATGAATATGGTCAGATCGCACCGGTATATTCGATCTCAGCCGGACTGGATTATCCGGGTGTGGGACCGGAGCATGCCCATCTGTATGACACCGGACGTGCGGAGTATGTGCCGGTCACGGATGATGAGGCAGTAGATGCCTTTGAATATTTGTCTAAGGTGGAAGGTATTATCCCGGCGATCGAGAGTGCCCATGCAGTTGCATATGCGAAGAAGCTGGTGCCGACGATGGGAAAGGATCAGATTGTAGTAATTACCATCTCCGGAAGGGAGATAAAGACTGTGCAGCGATTGCCGCTACAGAGGGAGGATATCCATGAATAAGAGAATTACAGAGAGTTTTACAAAAGGGAAAGCATTTATTCCGTTTATTACCTGCGGGGATCCGTCACTGGAGGTGACAGAGCAGCTTGTATATGCCATGGAGGAAGCAGGGGCAGATCTGATCGAACTGGGAATCCCGTTTTCTGACCCGACCGCAGAGGGGCCGGTGATTCAGGCGGCAAATATCCGTGCACTGTCCGGTGGCGTTACGACGGACAAGGTTTTTGATATGGTTGAGAAGATCCGGAAGAATTCCAGTATTCCGATGGTGTTTATGACATATGCAAATGTAGTGTTTTCTTATGGAACAGAGCGTTTTGTGAAAAAGGCAGCAGAAGTTGGCATGGACGGACTGATCTTACCGGATGTATCGTTTGAAGAGAAAGAGGAGTTTGACGGAGTCTGCAAAGAGTACGGGCTGGATCTGATTTCTCTGATTGCACCGACTTCTCATGAGCGGATCTCCATGATCGCCAAAGAAGCTCAGGGGTTTGTGTACTGCGTTTCTTCTCTGGGAGTTACGGGTATGCGGTCTCAGATTACAACGGATATCGGAGCGATGGTGGAACTGGTGAAGAAGGCGAAGGATATTCCCTGTGCGGTTGGGTTTGGTATCTCGAATCCGGAGCAGGCAAAGAAGATGGCCGGTCAGTCGGATGGGGTAATTGTCGGATCGGCGATCGTGAAGCTTTGCGGACAGTATGGGGTGGAGTGTGTTCCTTATGTGAAGGAGTATGTGAAATCTATGAAGGATGCTGTCAGGGAGCTTAGATTTTTCTTTTACGCCGGACGAAATGGAGCGCCTGCCCGTAAGCTGCAGACAACCGCTGGTAACGCAAATCTGAACTAATCGTTAACTGCATCTAAGACTCTCGCGAGAGCGCTCGAGCCTAAGATTCCGTAAACGATGGATCTCATCTTTGCTAAGGGCACCAGCAAAAGCTGTCTGCAGCTTACGGGCAGGCGCTCCATTTCTGTGGATTGGTGGACGAGAGGGTCTTGATGTGAGTGTTTCCTTTACGGTGTTGATGCCGGCTTTTTTCGATTGAGGTTGTTGAGTCATTTCAGTTTACTTATGTCGAATAAAAATTTAACAGTGGAAGGAGCAGGTTCTGGGGTGGGGCAACATGGGCAGGGTAACTTTGAGCTAGTCGCTAACTTCGGCTATCATTCGTGAGGGTCAGCTGACCCTCACGAAAGCTACGTAAGCGCCGGATCTCAAAGCTTGCCCTAACCACCCACACAGTGCGAGTCCCCCTGGAAACCGGCTCTTTCGGCTGAGTATTGGAAACGACAGATTGGATTCGTGATATCGTTTTTTCATGCTTTTAAAAAGCAATGTAATATATATTTTATTTATTTTCTTTTATATATTTCTTTGCATCTTTTAAGAAACTACCTGTGATCAGCAGGATTACTACTCCAATCGGAAAGGCAGCTACAATGCTTACGCTTTGCAGGTTGCTCATGGAGCTTTCCGCAAACAGTAATGCGATCGGCAATGCGATCAGCAGAAGGCACCACATCAGCTGGATTCCCCGGTTGGGTTGTTCGCCCTCTTCGAGTTTGCGGTAACTGTAGCAGGAGGCTGTCAGGGCAATGGAGTCAAAGGAAGTTGCGTAGAAGGCAACCATCGTCAGCAGTACTATTACCATGATAACCGGGGCACAGGGCATGGTTTTGATCATGGATACGATCATTCCATAGAGATCGCCATCTTTCATGTATTGTGCGATAAAATCAGCTTTTCCGGTTACCTGCATTCCCATGGAGTAATTGCCGAGGATGATAAAACTGATCAGAGTGGATCCAACGCCGAAACCATAACCTCCCAGAATAGTCTGGCGGACGGTTCTTCCACGGGAGATGCTGCCGATGAAAAACGGTGCTGCCACACACCAGACCATCCAGTATGCCCAATAATAAATCGTCCAGTTCTGTGGAAAGTTTGAGGTTCTCAGAGGATCCGTAAAAGTAGAAAGTCCGATAAAGTTCTGAACCATGGTTCCCAGTGAACTAAAGCCTGTCTCGATGATATAACGGGTTTCACCTCCAAACAGAAGGACAACAGCCAGCAATCCAAAAAAGAGATATATACAGATATTTGCCAGTCTGCTGATTCCCTTAAATCCGTGGAGCAAAGAATATGTATATACAGCACATGTTACCAGTAAAATAATGGCATTGATAACTGTCCGGCTTACTGTAATATGAAAAAGCTCTCCGATGATCGTTGCCATCAGCGGTGTTGCCACACTGAAGGTTGTTGCCGTTCCTGCAAGCAGGGCAAATACGGCCAGAAGATCAATGATTCTTCCTGCCCAGCCATCGGTATGTTTCCCCAGGATCGGACGGCAGGCTTCAGAGTATTTCTGGCGGTTTCTTTTCG
>ENA-OQAZ01000067-OQAZ01000067.1-human-gut-metagenome-genome-assembly--contig:-NODE-67-length-48333-cov-6.274219_pt1 | contig 48333 bp, 76 predicted proteins | sample MGYA00242737_ERZ504531 | MGnify/ENA primary metagenome ERZ504531 (study PRJEB26092, sample SAMD00036244) | human gut metagenome | host: Homo sapiens | study: EMG produced TPA metagenomics assembly of... | reverse complement strand
AAATTCACTGTGATTCTGAGAAGAACACATGTATTCTTCCAGATAAGACAGACATTCTGCCTTTGAATACTTTCGATTTTTACGCATGTTACTAAATAAATTGTGTCAACTTATTTAGTACACTACAGTTTTAGAAGTGCTTACCATGATTCCAAATAATAGAATTTTATTTTACAAATCAGAATTTTATTCTTATCTTTGCCACATGACAATCGAGTGAATCTAATGAGAATATTTACAGAACAAGCTATAAAAGAATATGCAGAAGCGCATCCTGATGCAAAAGTAGCTTTGCAAGAATGGACTACCATAGTTAAAAGAAGCGAATGGACTTGCTTTGCAGACGTAAAAAAGACCTTTAATAGCGTAGATAATATAGGTAATCAACATTATGTATTCAATATCAAAGGCAATAGCTACAGACTGATTGTAGTGATAAAATTCACTATAAAGTTCGTTTATATTCGTTTTATAGGCACTCATGCCGAGTATGATAAGATAGCTGATTGTTCAGTTTTATAATTAAACAGAATCGGCAATTACCGATCAACCAAGAGCCATGACAAAGATAGAAACAAAAGCTCAATACGATTGGGCAGTAAAAAGAGTTGAGGAATTACTTCCACTGGTTACAGATGAAACCCCTCTGGATAATCCTCACAGTATAGAGTTAGAATTACTTTCTAATCTCGTTGCAGATTATTCTGAGGAGCATTTCGCACTGGGAGAACCAACGCTGGTTGATGTCCTCAAACTTCGTATGTATGAGATGGGACTTAATCAGAAATCTTTAGCAAAATTAATCGGAGTCAGTCCTTCACGCTTGAGTGATTATATTTCCGGTAAATGTGAACCGACCTTGAAAGTAGCCCGCGAAATCAGCCAGAAATTGAATATTGACGCCAATATAGTACTGGGTGTTTAATATGAGTATAGAAAACAGAAAAACCGCTTAATTCACCATGGAATAAGCGGTTTTAAGTCGGAGCCGAAAGCGGGACTCGAACCCGCGACTTACTCATTACGAATGATTATCTAAGAATTATATAAAATCACTGTGTATCAGTTATTTATAATTTAATTTAAGCTGAATAAGGATACTCATTAGAACATTTTTTTCTACTTGAATGCCTTCCCTATCCTGTCACCGGATACCCAGCCATCGCCGAACTGGCAGTTCTTGATGTCTACAATATAGACTCCTTTTATCTCCAGTCCTTTACCTTGTGCTTCTTCCAAGTATGTACGTGCATAAGCATCAAAGTTTGCTCCAGAATAAGCATCAACTGCAAGGATTAGAAAGTTCGCGTCGGTCAGTTCGCCTTTGTAGATTCCTATATCGGCATCCACAAGACTCTGAACGTATCTGTCGGCTTTATCCTTCTGTTTCTGGGACGGCTTGTTCCCTCCGCAACTTGTAAGTGATAAGAATAGTGCAAATAGTAGCGTCTTATTCATGGCTATTCCTCCATTTTCCCATTTCTGAATGCCATAACCCACCAGTCTCCTCCTTTATCTACGGCACCTCTTGATGCAGTACTTTCCGAGTAAAGATTATAAGCGTTTCCGTTAAGGCTGTTTTCTGTTGCACTCCACCAATAGTTGTGCTTCCCCAAAGGTGTGTTTATATATGATTGCCCTTGTGCGTAGGCTCTCATTTCATCTAATGACGGCAGATGCCATTCCATGTTATTCTCCGGGTCGTGATTCATTTCGATACAATATGCGAAAGCAGGATAATTCTTATAAGAATCCTGACCATTTGTTGTTTTTTCGAGGTCGTATATTGCTTGGGTTATTTCTTTCCCAGACAATCCAGACTCGCATAACGCTTTATGTCTATACATTGCATTAGACACTGCCCACTGAAGACGTTCTGGGCTTATTGGCTTTCTTGCTTGTGAAACACAGATACTTCCAATTCTTACATCGTTAATAGATATAAGAATCGTATCAAACCTGTGTCCTACTTCTATATCTTGATTTTCTAAAGCTGTAAATGTAATTTTGTTTCCGTTTAATTTTAACTTTGAAATCCAATAGGAATCATCTTTAACTGTTAATATTGCTCCTTCTTTTTCAATATCCCTTGTCAGCTCTATTTCTTGGTCTGAATTATGGTAATTTAGACTTATATTATCTAATTGTGGCAATGGCTTGATTTGTTCCGTTGTTAAATTACCATCTTCTTTTGAGCACGAAGCAAGACAAATGGTTAAAGCAAATAAAGGTAAAAATGTTTTCTTCATAACATTATTGGATTAGTTTATGTAATTTAATCTCGTTATTTCATTGTGTTCATTCTAATACTCAATTTTACTAAGGCCATAGCTCTCACAGAAGACAATGGAAAATCTTTTGGTTGATGGTTTTGATTGTAACTTACCAGTTTTATCCAGTCTTCACCTTTTTCTGAATGCTGGACGTATTTTACAGTTAAGTATTCATCTCCATCCAGATCTATTGACACAAGGTACATTTCTCCAAAAGAAAATATGACTCATTTCTAAAGGTACCTCCTTATATGCTACGATGTCACCAGATTTAAGTAATGGATACATGGAATCCCCTTTGACATAAACAGCTCCATCGCATTTGGGGATATTTGGAATATTAATTTGTCCAAGGATATTCTGGTCTTTATTATCGAAGAGGGATTTCAAGTTTGCAGCAGCTTCAACATCATAAAGGGTTATCAATCCATCTTCTTCAGCTTTTTCTATGCTCTTTGGGTGAAATATTTGAGTAACTTCAGGTTGCTGTCGCAAAGGTGTTCCACGGCCAGTTAAGATATAATTAGCATCAACATCAGAATATTTACTAAGGAATGGCATTAAGATTTTTGTAGAAACTTCATTTGTTTCACCATTCCTCAATTTGACCATCATGTTTTTTGTGATACCCTCAACATCCGTGTAAACCCTGTAGTCAGTTAGATTGAGAGCTTCCATGGTTTCATAAAACCGTTCTTTTACAGAATTTCCCATAATTAGTTGCAATTTTATTTGATAGTATCTTTAAGGATACTATCTTTGTACTGTAACAAGTACGAGATGTTACAGAAACAATTAGTTAAACATTCCTCCTAAGAGGTTTAAATACATCTCCAGATAGCCCGTACCTATTGTGAGAGTAACTTGTAACATAATGATATCATTTATTATTAGCTCATTAAGTATTGTTATCAATCTTGTAATAATCTATATGAATTACAAAATGGATGAGAAAATTGATGAGAATAATAAAAAAATCAGGAAGTTACTAGAAGACTAAATTTAATGCTTGTGTTCTTTCTCTTCCATGACCAAACTCGTCATCCCATACTAATCGAATGATTGGAGCTGGATTATGTCCTTCAAATAAAATCATAACTATATCGAAATGATCCCCTTTGTTTAATAATGGATAAGAGGCTTGTTTTACCATTAATTGAATACCAGAATCATCATCTAATATGTCATCTGAGTAAATCTTTATATTACGAGCGAGTCCTTTTCCATTATTGAATACGCGTATTCTCCATCCATTATTTCCAGTTTTGAATGCGTTGGCACATATTTCTGCTTTTTTTTCTTCTTCCTCATCCTTTTTGTTTTTCAGTAAGGTGTATTCATTAATTTGAAGCTGCTGTTTATTAAGCTTTCTCCTTGTGTTCCAAGTATATATTCCTGCAAATACGGAGACAAAAAGGCTAACTAATGATATAATATCAGATATTTCCATTATTTGATTTTGATTTCCTTGTTTATTTCTTTGAATACTTTTTTAAGTTCTGTTTTTACAATCTTTTCTGCATCCTCTTGAACTTGATGAAAAATATCTTCTTGAACATCTTGATTGTATTCAAGGAGTTCATTATAACCACCTAAGTACTCGCGTCCACATGTATTGCATTTTATATAAGATTGGTCTTTATTAAATTCAAAATCTTCACCTGCACAAGTTATACATCTTAGTTTTGCTTCATAATACTTCTTCATATAATACTGTATTAAGGCTCTTAACAGTTAAATAATGTTTTGTGGTATCTAAAAAGAAACTATTTGTTTTGTTGGTTTCTTTTTAGATACTATATTTGCATATCGAAACTTTGATACGAAACAAATATAGTAAAAAACAACTAACCCTCACACGATTATGAAAAGAAATGTATTACACGAGATTATGAGTCTTGCATGGCAGTTGGTAAAGAGAAACGGTTTCTCTATGAGTGAAGCAATGAAATGCGCCTGGGCAAACATGAAGCTGAAAGCTGCAATGAAGCAAAGAATAGTAAAGTTCTACTTCAAAAAGGTAGATGGTTCTGTTCGTGAAGCCTACGGCACGCTGAAAGAAAATCTGATACCAGCCACATCAGGTGAAAGCAGAAAGAAAAATGACACTGTTCAGGTGTACTTCGATACAGAGAGACAAGAATACAGATGCTTCAAGAAAGCTAACCTTTTAAATATCGCATGACTATGACACGCCACGAAATCGAAGAAGAACTTGACGGGCTGTACAAAGACCTGAACTTCGCCTACAACGCAGATGAAGAGACTTTATGCAGGGCTTTCAACGTTGACAGCAAGCAAGAATACATCAAAGCACTTACTGAAGAGGTGGACAAATACGAAGCCCTTCTTGAAGAATACAACCTGCCTGAAGATGATGGCATGGACTACATTAACCTTCAGTTATCACAAGGCATGGCAGTGACGCGCTGGTAACTCACCTACTGCTGACGGACTGAACGGCAACCGATAGCGAGAATCGGGCAGGGTTCTACTTGATTGGTTCTTTGACATGATGGAAATTTAGGCTTACCGTTAAGCCTGACGTGAAACGGACGACTGAGTAGCGATAACGGATGTGTGAAAAGAGTATGAGTAAAGGGCTGCACTAAGCAAACGCAGCATACGAATCACACAGATAACAAAAAGACACTTATACGATTGCAGGTGGCCGTAGGCCGGCTACAAAGACAATCTTCACTGATTAGACACCAGCAAGAACTATATATACCGTGGCTTACCAGACCTTTGATAAGCAGTAAGGCAACCACCGGAACGCCCACGGGAACGATATTTAATACACACGGTTATGAAAATACTACTTTTTCTCTGTGCATTGTCCGTTCTGGTAATGCACTTCAATCAAGACCTGTCTGCTATGTACTGGATAGGATTTGTCGGGTTTATAATCACTGGTTTTTCAATCGCAAACAGACTGGACAATGAACGAGCTGCAAGAAACAATAAAAAGCATCTGTGATGAATTTGCGGACATCAGTGCCATTCTGGCGGCACGTTCGCGAGAACTGGACAGACGGGAGCTGTTCGATAAGAAGATAGAAACCGAAATCAATAACATTAAAAAGAATAGACATGAAAACAAATGAGGAATTACAGGGTATGACGCATGATGAACTCGTGGCATACACACAGAATCTGCAACGCGAATCCGAAGAATACAGAAAATCAATGCTGTATTACATGGAAGAAGAGAAAAAGATTGAATCGAAGTTTGACAACTTCAAGAACATGGTCAAATCGCTGGTTGCACTAGTCGATTAGTTTTTATGGGTTATAGAAAATGGGTAGATGCCGGGCCGTAAAGTCCGGCATTTTTATTGGCAGATAGTTCAGGAGGTAGAACACCATGTAAGGGATAGCATGGAAGTCACGGGTTCGAGTCCCGTTCTGCCAGCAAACAATCAAATACTTAACTATGGTTAGAGAAATTACAGTAGACGAAAACTACCAGACAGTACGTCTTTTTGACGAAATGAAGAAAGGGGACATCTACAAGGTTCCCTATGACAAGAAACGGCACAACGGAATCAAGCTGGAAGCATCACGCCGCAATCGTGACCTTCGCTTGATCGGGATACTTAAAAACAAAATGGACGTGAAGTACCGGGTATCAGCAACAGAGTATCCGGGTTTCTCGGCAATTATCTGCTTAAAATAAAATGCTTATGATAAACGAAGATGTATTGAAAATCGTCTTGAACAACAAGTCCTTCGGGAAATACGAAGCAGCTTCGATAGTAGGCGGCCTCAAAAGGCTGAAAGAGTTGTGCGAATCCGGAAGGATAAGATACAAGACCAAAGAAGGCGTACCACACAGCAGATGGGCTTGTAATGCCTGGGACGTGATAAAACATGCAAAATTGATGTATTAATATATTATTTTAAAACTATTGCGTTATGAGTTTGATTAAGAAATCCAATGAATTAGTAATTCCTTCCACCGTTAAGATGATGATTTACGGTCAGGCAGGTATGGGTAAGACAACAGTAGCATTGAGCGCACCGAAACCGCTGCTGCTCGACTTTGACAATGGTGTGAAACGTGTGAATATGGCACATCTGGACGGTATAGACATCGTACAGGTAAGTTCATGGCAGGATGTACAACAGGTATTGCAGGAAGACCTTTCGGCCTATCAGACAATAGTTGTGGACACCATCGGAAAGATGATGGATTTCATCATTTCTTACAAATGCGGTACACGACAGCCGCAAATCAAGGACTGGGGAGGTATCAACGCTGAGTTCTCATGGATGACACGAACCCTTTCATCACTGAACAAGAACGTAGTGTTTGTGGCCCACCGTGACACTCGGAAAGAAGGTGACGACACCGTGTTCATACCTGCTTTAAGAGAAAAATCGTACAACTCTATTGTTACGGAACTTGATTTGCTGGGGTATCTGGAAATGCGCAATGAGAACGGTGTGCAGAAGCGTACAATCACATTTGACCCCACATCAAGAAATGACGGGAAAAACACCTGCAATTTGCCGGGACTGATGCAGGTGCCTACAATTCTTGACAAGAATGGAAATCCCACTGCCAAGAACGACTTTATCACTGCAAAGGTAATCATGCCCTACCTGAGCATGTTGCAGGTAAAGAAAGAAGAAGCTGCAAAATATGATAAGGTCATAGCTGAAATCAAAGAGAACATCGAACTTATTACTGATGCCAGTTCTGCAAATGAGTTTGCGTCAAGAATTAATGAGTTTGAGCATGTAGGCAGTTCCTTGAATATGGCCAGAAATCTGTTTTCAGTAAAAGTAAAAGCTCTCGGGCTGGTATTCGATAAAGAGACAAAGACTTATGCAGACAAAGCAGCCTAAATTCAAGTTCTATGCTACACTTTTGGATGCCTTTACAAGCTATCTGAAAAGTGATGCCATCTGGGAAAGGTATGGGGATTCAGTGAGAATCCCCACATACCCCCGAAGAGTTCAGACAGCAGCAGTTTCAGAGCCTGATTGACACTATAAACCGTGTCCCGTTTGATAGTGAAGCAGCCGACAAGGGAACGGCTTTCAATGAGGTAGTCGACTGTATGGTTGAAAACAGGAAATCAGACAAGGTACAGGTGGAAAGACTATTGTCAGACATGCAGGATGGCAAACAGACATTGGTCGGGCTGAGAGCCACCTATAAATACCGTCAGTTCGATTTCCCTATCTCAATCTGCCGTGAGTTTGCAGACTATTACAAAGGGGCCTTGACCCAGCAACGGGTTAAAGCAGTTTTGCCAACATGCTTCGGAGGAGTTCTTCTATATGGTTATATAGATGAACTGATGCCGATGTCAGTACATGACATAAAAACTACCGGAAGTTACTATGTAGGTAAGTTCAAAGACCACTGGCAGCACATGGTTTATCCATACTGTCTGATGCAGAACGGAAGTGATGTAAGGTCATTTGAGTATAATGTTACGGACTTCAAATCAACCTATACTGAAAGCTACACTTTCGTACCGGCACGGGATATACCTATCCTTATAAATCATTGTGAGGACTTTATCCGGTTCTTGAATGACAACAGAGATTTGATAACCGATAAGAAAATTTTTGCAGAAGATGCCTAATCAAATAACTGGACGGCTGGTCTATATTGGCCAGCCCCAAGAAATCCCATCCAAAAGCGGTGGCAACCCGTTTGTGAAACGTGAATTTATTCTTGATGCCACAACCTATGACCCCTATACAGGTGAACGAAGCCAGTACGAGAACGTCCTGCCACTTGAAGTAAGTGGTGACAAATGTGCCGAACTTGACCAGTTCAGAACCGGTGATGTAATAACGGTTTCCTTTGCCCTGCAAGGTCGGGAATGGACAAATCAGGACGGACAACTAAAACGCATGGTGTCCATCAGCTGCTATAAACTGGAAGGCCGTCAGCCAATGCACCAGCCAGCACCCATGCCAGCACAGCAACCGGCACCGTCACAAACGCCACCCATGGCACAGGCATTTCCACCTGATGTAGATGCGAACGGAAATCCCAAAGACGACTTACCGTTCTAGCCTATGAGCATATTCAATCTGAAGAATGAATACGATATACCCAAGTTCAAGGCTTATGTAAACAAACTGTTCCAGGAGCATGCAGTTGTGGAAGTGAGAAAGAAGCTTCCTAACCGCACGCTATCCCAGAACAGCTATTTGCATCTGCTTTTAGGGTATTTCGGTAGTGAGTACGGTTGCAGCCTTGACGAAGCAAAGATAGACTTCTATAAAAGGATTTGCAACGTGATTTGTTTGAGAGAAAGACGGTCAACAAGAGAGGAAAGGAAGTAACCTATCTGCGAAGTTCTGCAGAACTGACAACAGGTGAAATGACTTTGAGCATTGACCGTTTTCGTAACTGGAGTGCATCTGTGGCCGGCATCTATCTGCCTTCGGCCAACGAACAGCAGATGCTAATTTTTGCACAACAAGAAATCGAACGTAATAAAGAGTTTATTTGACTATGGACAAATTTTTAGGACAAGACATCCCTGAACAGGAGCGATGGCAGTTCCTTCAGGACAACGCCGATGCGGTAGAGAAAATCGGATATACTCACCGATTCACCCCTGAAGAACTGGCTCAGAAGAAAGAGACTTTGGCCGAGGTATCAATCACCATCAACGATGTCGAGATGGAGAAGAAAGAGGCTATGGAGAGTTTCAAAGAACGCCTAAAGCCTTTGAATGAAGAAAAACAGGAACTTTTGGACCACATCAAAAGAGGTTCGGAGTTCGTCGAGAATGAAGAATGTGCAAAATTCCTATACCATAAAGAAAAGATGGTAGGATTCTACAACAAGTTAGGTGAACTGGTTTATAGCCGCCCAATCATGCCACAAGAAATGCAGAAGACAGTATTTAGTATTAACCGTAAAACTGGAACAGAATCATGAGTGAAAACAAAATCAATTTGGTAGTACCGAAAGAGTACAATGGTACCCCCATCGAAGTAGTATTGAGAGAAGGTAAAGCATCCGTAGCCCTTGACCCGAAAGAACCGGAGAGAGTAGTTATCAATGGAACGATAGAAGCACCCTTCAGATGGCTGGAAAAGCGTGTCGAACTGATTAATCAGAAATCGGCCAATATCATTGTGAACCGTGATAAGATGTGTCTGGCTTTGACTATTGATGAAACCAATTATTACCAGACAGTAATTAGTGGAGTTTTACAGGCTTCAAAGGAAATGCAGGAGTTCGGTATCAATGCGGAAAGGAAATGGGAACCTATCAAATTGTCCCAGTTCTTCAAGATGCACCGTGCCTTCTTCAAGGATAAGTCTGAGAACATGATGCTGGTTTCCACTTTGAAGAACTTCAAGGCGAAAGTGAATCAGGATATAGAACGTAGCAAAGAGGAAAACGGGAACAAGACGGATAACTATTCTCAAGTGGTTGATTCCAATCTGCCAAAATCGTTCAAACTGAATATCCCTCTTTTCAAAGGTTTTGCCTGTGAAGAAATCGAAGTTGAAATCTACGCCGATGTGGATGGGCGGGAAGTTTCCCTTTCTTTGGTTTCTGCCGGTGCGAATGAGGCCATTGAAGAATACAAGAATAAGGTGATTGACGAACAAATTGAAGCAATCAAAGGTGTTGCACCTGACATCGTAATCATCGAAGTATAATTGACAGCCCGGAAAGACGGGCATCTGGTACCGTGGCGGAACTGGTAGACGCGTCTCAAAATGAGATGGCATAAGGTTGAGAGTGGCCATGTTAAAGCCTTTGTAAGTCCTTGCAGGTTCGAATCCTGCCGGTATCACAAACTAAAATTATGTATTATGCCGTATTACATCAAGAAACCTAAAAAGAGGAAAGAAAAGCCTTTGCCGTTATTTGACAAGGCAGGTATCAAGATTAAGAAGAAGCCGGATTTAGTGGCCAAACTCGACAAAGTTTTCAGCCGCTATATCCGGCTTCGCGATTGTATGCCGAACGGGTATTTCCGCTGTATCTCATGCGGTCAGATAAAGCCATACGAACAGGCAGATTGTGGACACTTCTATTCACGCCGACACATGGCTACACGGTTTGACGAGGATAACGCCCACGCAGAATGCCGGGCGTGCAACCGGTTCAGTGCCGACCATCTGATACAATATGAAAAGAATCTGAAAGCTAAAATCGGGCAACTACGATTCGACAAGCTGGCATGGAGAGCAAGGCAGGCGAAGAAATGGACTGATTTTGAATTAATCGAACTCACCAAGTATTACAAGGCTTTGGGAAACAAACTGAGTAAGGAGAAAGGATTATGAGTTATGTTTTACGGGATTACCAGCAGAAGGCCAGTAATGCAGCGGTCAGCTTCTTTGCTAACAGGGCCAAGAAGAACAATGCCATCATGGTGCTGCCTACCGGAGCCGGTAAGAGTCTTGTGATTGCCGACATCGCCAGCCGTCTTGAAGGGCACACGCTGGTATTCCAGCCAAGTAAGGAGATACTCGAACAGAACTATCTGAAGCTCTGTTCGTATGGTGTTCTGGACTGTTCCATCTACTCTGCCTCATTCGGGCGAAAGGAGATTTCAAGAATAACTTTCGCCACTATCGGAAGCGTAGTCAACCATCCGGAACTCTTCCAGCATTTTCAGAATATCATCATCGACGAGTGCCATCTGGTTAACCCGAAAGACGGAATGTACAAGAGATTTCTTTCGATGCTGAAATGTAAAGTTCTTGGATTGACGGCTACGCCCTACCGTCTTTAATCAAGCAGGGATTTCGGCAGCATGTTGAAGTTCATCACACGCACACGCCCGTGCGTGTTCTCTGAGGTAATCTATCAGGTTCAAATCTCTACTCTATTGGATATGGGGTATCTTTCGAAGCTGAACTATTATCCGATGAATCCTTTGGGATGGAACGAACTTAACCTGAAGGTGAACACTACCGGAGCCGACTACACGGACAAGTCTGTAGTAAAAGAGTATGAGCGTATCGACTTCTACGGGTTTCTGGTGAGCATCGTCCAAAGGCTTATGAATCCCAAGAGCGGTGTAAAACGAAAAGGTATATTGGTTTTCACCCGTTTTTTGAAGGAAGCAGAACGCCTTACCTGGTCTATTCCCGGAACAGCAATCGTTTCAGGAGAAACACCGAAGAAGGAACGCGAACATATCCTTGAAGCGTTCAAGGCCGGAGAGATACCCGTTGTGGCCAACGTAGGTGTACTTACTACCGGATTTGACTATCCTGAACTGGATACGATTGTCATGGCCCGTCCGACAATGTCGCTGGCTCTTTGGTATCAGATAGTCGGTCGTGCTATCCGTCCGCATCCTAACAAGGAGGCTGGCTGGATCGTTGACCTTTGCGGGAATCTGAAACGATTTGGCGAAGTCAAGGATTTACGCCTGGTGGATAGCGGAAACGGCAAATGGGCCGTGTACTCCAATAGCAGACAGTTGACTAACGTAAGATTCTAAGATTATGGAAGGATATATAAAACTAAGCCGCAAGTTCTTCTCGAATGATATGTGGAATGAAGCCCGGACTTTTAGCAGTTGCGAAGCGTGGCTTGACTTGATTCAGTCAGCACGATTTGAGGCAACGCCCCGTATGGAGAGTATCGGAGGTCGAGAAGTCTCTTATACAAGAGGACAATATCCTGCATCCATAAGATTCTTATCAAAGCGTTGGAAATGGTCTGAGAGGAAAGTACGGACATTTCTTGCCTTTCTGAGAAGAGAGAACATGATAACTCTTTCCAAGGAACAAGGAATGAATGTAATAACCTTGGTAAAGTACAATGAGTATAATGGCTCAGAGTCTGACACAGCATGTGACACAAGCAATGACACAATGAGTGGCACAAATATCATTCAGGAAATCAATAATTTACGAATGCAAGTGACACAGCTAATGACACAAGTGGCGACACAGCAGGTGACACACCCTGCAAAAGAGCCAGAAAAGCGACACACGGGTGACACAAAGCAAATAAAGGAGAAGAATATTATTAAAGAAACTACTACTAACGTAGTAGCAAAGAAAGACGCGGCTAAAGCCGCTACTCTCTCCCGGAAAGAATCCTTCTACCAGTCGTTAGTCCCTTATGTCGGCCAGTACCCGAAAGAAATGATTCGGGCTTTCTTCGATTACTGGAGCGAACTTAACAAGTCAGAAACCAAGATGCGCTATGAACTGGAAAAGACCTGGGAGCTTCCAAGACGGCTGGCGACCTGGGTCAGTCGTGAGAAAGTGCCTTCGAAAACAGATGTGGGCATAGTTCTGAAGGATAATTCACCGGAAAAATACAAGAAAGGCTGGTAAACATGGAACAGATAAATTTTCAACAGACAATAGAACGGCTTAAAGATACGGCTTCTCCCCTATTCCTAACGTCGTACAGGTAACCGTTCCGGATGCCAAAAGAGTTCTCTGGGCCGGTATCAGGTACTTCACTGGAGAAAATGCCAGATGGCTTCCTGAGTACGAAGAAGTGGCAGAATGGCTGGCCGGCAATGAAGGTCGCGGACTTCTGTGTTTCGGCAACTGCGGACGCGGAAAGACCCTTATCTGCGGAAAGATTCTCCCTTTGGTTCTTAACCATTACTGCCGCAAGGTGGTAAGCTGCTACGATGCACAGCAGATGAACGCTGATTTGGACGCGTGAAGCAAAAACACATCATCTACGTTGACGATATAGGGACAGAGAATCTTAGCGTCAAATACGGCGAAAAAAAGGCTTGCATTCGCTGAGCTGGCAGACGAAGCCGAGAAGAAAGGAAAGCTTCTTATCCTGACCACCAACCTCACGATAGACGAGCTGAGAGAGAAATATGGGGAAAGAACCATTGACCGGCTGAGGGCGATAACGAAAACCGTCCTCTTCAGCGGTGAAAGCCTGAGAAAATGATATGAAAATCACAATCAACTGGGTAACTCGTGACTGGAACCTGATCAGGAGGTTACGTGAGAAATACCGTCTCCCACAATACATGAACGTGAACGGACTCACAGAAGCAGAGGTTGACGAAGAGACATTAAGCAATCTCCGCAAGGGTGAGCCAAAGTATTTAATCATCAGAAAAGTAGAGAAATGACAAGACAAGAATCAGAAAGAAAGCTCAATGAACTGAGAAAGAAGTATATCGCTTTGATTTCATCCATGAACTTTGCCAAAGCACAGAAAATCAAGAACAAGATTGACTCCCTTGAAAGAGAGCTGGAACCGCATTCTTTGGGAGAACTTCTTCAGGACTATACCCCGGAGTTCAAGGTAGAAATGCTTCGTAAGATGCACAAGCTGTTCATCTATTCAGACTTACTTGAGGGTGCGGCACTGGAGTTCCAGTCTGAACTTGAATCAAACGGAATAGATGCTCAGGTAGTTTTTCAGGTAAAGCGCGTACTGAAAGAACTGAGAAGCATAGAACGAATACCTGATGAAGAGAAAAACGCTTCACTGTCTGACAACTTTGCCGGGATGTGTGATGAAGCCGGACTTGTAGTGAGTAACATAATCAACAAATATCTTGCAAAATGATAACGGAAAATGACCCAATGCTTCCACGTAAAGTGGATTTGGAGAAGAACCTTCTGGAACCGAACTGAAAATCGCCCAGCATCGGGAACTGGAGAAACATGGAAAGTATGTAGCTATCCCAGGCGACAAGACACAGACGCGAATTTTCGTCCGCAACGGTGAGGATGCGGAAAAGAAGATAGCTGCTTACTTGGAGAGAATCAACAACCGACCTCAAAGATGGAACTAAAATAATACTATTATGTCAAGTTCAAATTTTGAAACAACAATCCAGCGTATTTGGAGAATCGTGCAAAGACTGATTCTCTCTTTGCCGAAACCTACAGGAAAGCGAACAAGAGTATCGAGGAATGTATCAAGTATATCTACTCGAAAGCCAGAAAGCTGGCAAAAGGAGGAAACGCAGTCGGTGTAGATGATGCAACCGTATACGGATGGGCAGTCCATTACTACGACGAGGATGACATTAAGGTTAAAGATGTGAAAGAACGTGTGGAGGTAGTTGCCCCGACCACAGTACAGGAACCAGTAGTACAAGAACCAGTCAAAGAAGAAAAGCCGGAGCCGGTGAAACAAAAATCTGCAAGAAAGAAAACGAAGCAGGAACTACAAAAGATATTTGATTCAAGACAACTGTCACTATTTGATATGTAACTATGGAAAGAATAAACTTGAATAACTTAGTGCTTGAAATGAGTACACACCTCAGACCTATATCCGAAAAAGAAAAAGAATATGCAAAGACTATATTCCCATCAACCGGATACTACAAGAAAAGCGGTGAAGTGTGGTGCCATTGCTGTGGTAACATAGAATATCAGATTCCTGGTATATTGGAGGTGGATTTAGAATTAGGGTATCAGTGCAGCTGCCTGAATCATCTCATATTAGAACAAAATCAACAGAAAGATAATCTGACAGAATCGAAATATTACTCTGTGGTGCATACTTACAATAAATGGCAGGTAATAAGAACATTTTATGTCCAACGAATAAACCACAAAGGGTATCCAACAAAATATACCATAAATGAAGTTTATCAGAATTGGGTATCACCAGATGGAGAAGAGATAATCGTATCAAAGAGGTACACTCGTGGAGTAAATTTCTTCAAATGGTATTACGACACAGAATATGTAATAAGAAAACACAATAAAAGCTGTAATGGATATTATGTACTTGAAGACGTGTTCGATGTGACTGGTAATTATTTCTATCCAGACTATAACATCACAAGAAAACTACGAAAATACGGATGGTGCAAAGCTATAGAGAAGTTGCCATACGTGTCAGTTGTAGAGTGTATGAAGATGCTGCTGGTATCAAGGCATGCAGAGACAATAGTAAAACAAGGACAGTACGATGTATTCCTTTGGATGGTAAGGAGTAATAAACAAGATTTGGAATATATGCCGCAAATGAATATCTGTCATAGAAACCATTATGTGATAACTGATGCATCAATATACTTTGATACGCTTTCGTTCATGAATATGACCGGGAAAGACATTCACAACCCCAAATTTATTTGCCCAGATGATTTGTACAAAGCGCATGAAATTGCACTAGCCTCATATAAAAAGATAGAAAAGAAAGTAACAGAAGAAGAGAAGCGCAAAAAAGCAGAAAAGGAGAATAAGGTTTACGTAAAAGAAAAAGAGAAGTTCTTTGGAATAAGAATAACAGACGGAGAACTATCAATCCAAGTCTTACAGAGTGTGTTAGAGTTCATAGATGAAGGTGACAGCATGCATCACTGTGTCTATGAAAATGAATACTACAAGAAAAAGGATAGTCTTATCTTATCAGCAAAAGTAAACGGAGAACGTATGGAAACTGTTGAGGTATCATTAAAGACATTTAAAGTAATTCAATCACGAGCGGCCTGTAATAAAACAAGCGCATACCATAACCGTATAATCGAACTTGTAAACCGTAACATGGGATTAATCAGGAGGGCTGCATCATGAAAGTTTGTATCGAGTGTGGACGGAACCTTCCGGAAAGAAAGTTCCGTGCCTATGAAACGAAATCCGGTACCCATTACACCAGCAGGTGCCGGTTATGTGAGAGCAGACACACGTCTGAAAGAAGAAAACAGGACAGGCTTCATGGACGGCTGGCCAGATACACCAACGAGCAGCTGGTGAACGAACTTCGGAAACGTGGAGCCTATATCATGTATGGGAAAGACTTTGATTGTGTAACGACGATTTGATATGGAAGAAGTAAATAAAAAAATATTTATAGAATACGTATCCCACTTGTATAGTACCGATAAAAGCTATGAGGTATTGGTAAAACCATTAAAGCTGTAAAGTTATTCCTTGAAAGTGATTATCAGGTAAACCGTAAAGGATACAAGGCTTATATCAGAGAGAATGCCGTTGAATTATCTGATAAGCCATACATTAAAGATGCTCTATGTGGGTTCCTTAATTATCTTGGTATTGGATATTCACGCACACGAAAAGAGAAATATGTTAAACCTCTGGAGAAGCTAAGCGATGTTTCAGAAAAGAACATGAAACTGATGAATGAATTTGTGTATTACCTTACGCAGGATGAAGATTACTCTCCACACACTATTGAAATATATTCATTTTCAATTAAGAAATATTTCGAATACGCCAACGAGGTATCAGTTGACAATTACAAGCGTTTTGTACGGATGCTGGAGGATGAGGGATTGTCTCCCAGAACAATACGCCTACGTATTACCGCACTTGAACGTTTCAGCAAATGGATGAAGAAGCCGATAGAGTTGAAGCGACCAAAGTTCAAAAAGGAGTTGAATACGGAGAATGTTCCGACAGAAGCCGAATACAACAGGCTGCTTGAGTATTTGAAAACTTGTCCTAACAGGGACAGGTACTTCTTCATCAAGATACTGGCTACAACCGGGGCGAGGGTAAGCGAGTTCTTCCAATTCAAGTGGGATGACATCATTTCCGGTGAAGTCACTCTAAAGGGAAAGGGAAACAAGTACCGGAGGTTCTTTTTCAGCAGGCAGTTACAGGCGGAAGTAAAAGCATACGTAAAGGAGAGTCACAAGACTGGATATGTCGCAGTAGGTAAGTGCGGAAGGCTGACACAGAGAAGCTTGTGCCAGTCAATGAAAGACTGGGGCGATAAGTGCGGAATAGATAGAAGCAAGATGCATCCTCATGCTTTCCGGCATTTCTTCGCTAAAATGTATCTGAAAAAGAACAATGACGTGGTACAGTTGGCAGACCTGTTGGGACACGGAAGTATTGATACGACAAGAATTTATTTACAGAAAAGTTATGACGAACAGAAAAAAGAATTTAATAGAAGCGTTGTATGGTAGCTTCATGTTCATGGATAACCTTCCGGAATTGATAGACCGGGAAAACATTTACGATGAGACCGGACATGTGGATTTGGAGTTTATGACTGCAATCCTGCAATGGATGTCAAGGATGGCAGAAATAAGTGTGAAAGTGCAGAAGTCGTTGAACCGTCTGTTGGGGTGTGACGAACTGGAGCAGAACAACAAGCGCAATAAAGATGATTCGGGAAGTAAATGGAGTGTGGAGGAAATCCTCATGCACTGCACGCTTGAGGACAATATTTTAAAACTTCCTCAAGTACAATTTAATAAGAAGTCCTATGCTGAAGCAAAGAAATGGATTGAAGAAGCCGGAGGTAGTTGGATGGGCGGTAAGGTACAGGGATTTACATTTCCATTTAATGCTGAGAGAGTTTTCTCAATACTACACAAGGGTAAGAGGTGTAACCTTCAGCAGGACTTCCAGTTTTTTGCAACACCTCCAGAAGTAGCCGACTGGCTTGTTATGTTGGCCGGTGGCGTGCATGAAGATGAAAAGATTCTGGAACCCAGTGCTGGTACTGGTGCTATCATAGATGCGATTCATCGAAGCTGTCCGGACGTAATTGTAGATTGCTATGAACTTATGCCGGAGAATAAGGAGATTCTATCGAAAAAGGATAATATATGTATTCTTGGAGATGACTTCACGAAGTGTGATGTTGCACAGTATGATAAGATTATAGCAAATCCACCATTTAGTAAAAACCAGGACATTCGGCATGTAAGGCGTATGTATGAGTGTTTAAATCCCGGCGGTGTCCTGGCTGCAATAACTGGTCCTCACTGGGAATTTGGAAGTGAATCTGAGTGTAAGGATTTTAGACAATGGCTGGAGGATAATGGAGGGAAGAAATTCGAGATTAAAGAAGGCACTTTCAAGGAAAGCGGAACTGGAACTAAAACTATAGCAATAGTAATTAATAAGTGAAAACGAAATTGTATTACCTGTTCCTGGCAGTCATGTGGTGGCTGCTGGGGTAGGTGGAAAGGAAAAACTATGAAAAGAGAAGATATTGAAAAAGCAGCAAAGCGTACTATTGATGAATATAATCTCAACCCTGAATATGGTTCATATTTTGAACACGGTTTCATAGATGGCGCAGACTGGCGCATCAACAGCGTGTGGCATGATGTTGACAAAGAATTACCAGAGTACAACAGGCACGTTGTAAACGAAGACTGGTTTGACTTTACCGCAAAAGATGAAAAGGATTTGAAACGCATTATGAATCAGTACCCATTTAAACGATGGGCATACATTAAAGACTTAATACCTAATACGGAGGAATAATTATGAACATAGAAATTAAATTCAGAGCGAAAAACAAAATAGGTTGGATATACGGCTATTTATCTTATGCTAATATTTTAAATAAAAAAAGTTATGTGTATATATGACGGTAATGGAGATTGTATTGTAGATATTGACACTATCGGCCAGTTTACTGGATTGCATGACAAGAATGGAAATGATATTTACGAGGGTGACATTATTCAACTTCAATGTAAGGAAAACAAATATAATTGTCTTGTTGACTGGAATATAAATCTTGGCGCATGGTGTATTTCGATTGATAATAAATGTTTAGGAGTTAAACCTTTAGGAGAGTGGCTGCGTGAAGATAGTTTTATAGTAATCGGTAACATTTTTGATAACCCTGAATTATTAGAGGATAAGAAATGAAAGCAATATCCATCAAACAGCCGTGGGCGAGTCTAATCGCTCACGGTATCAAAGACATTGAGAACCGGACATGGAAGTGTCCTCAGAAGTACATCGGACAGAAGATACTGATACATGCGAGTAAGGTTAGGACAAAAGATTATTTCATACCTAAAAGGCTTTTTATTAATTCAAAGATATGCTCTATACTAGAATCAAAGGAACTTCCAGAAGGTGCTATCATCGGCAGTGTGGTAATAGCCGACTGCGTACTGAATCATCCGTCCGTTTGGGCTGAGAAAGGTTGCTGGAACTGGTACTGAAGGATGCGGTATTATTTGATAAGCCGATTATGAATGTGAAAGGAAAACTTAGTTTTTGGGAGTATGAGTTATGAGTATGAAACACAAAAGACATCAAACGGGAAGGCTATTCAGCGTGATACTTACATGGTGATGCTGATAAAAGACACGACGAAGGAATCTTAGAAGCAGAAAGACTGTTGGGTGATTTGAAACTGAAAAGCCATATTATAGCCGGGCTTGAAAAGGAGAACGAGGAACTTAAAAAAGAAGTAAACAAGCTTAAGGATGATGCGACATTTTATCACACTCAATGGGGAAAAGAGATAGACCTTTGTAAGGATTTGAAGAGAGAACTTGAATAACGCAAAGAAGCGAAAATGGTGGATGATATGGAGTTTATAACTTACTGACAGCCCTTGTCAGTGCTTTGTGAATACCCGGTAACTGCTTTGTGGCGGTTATCGGGTATTTTATTTGAATATGGATACCAATAATGCTGCGATGGCAATAAAAGTATTGACTATAAGAAGCCATTTTTCAAGGTTGGCCCCTTTACGTTGCTCTTCGCGGTATTTCTGTTGAGCAAGTATTTCCTTCTGATGCAACTCACGATATTTCTGTTGAGTGAGAATTTCTGACTTCTGAATTTGAAGAAAGTTGTATTGCTCTTCCATGAGAGCACGTCTTTTCTTCTCATCCAGAGCCTTCATGTAATCAGAGTTTCCTGAGAACCCAGAGCCTATTTCAAAACCAAAATCATTCTTATAAGAATCAAATTCATTCATATAGATATAATCAAATTTTATTATGGGCATACAATATGTGTGCCATAGAAACGATGTCAAAATGTCATAAATATAGAAAATTATGAACTTAAACAAATTAAGAGATAAAGCCTACCAGTGTGCAGTAGCCCACGGATGGCATGAAGAAAACCTGAGTGACGAACATTTCCTTTGTCTGGTCATATCCGAACTTATGGAAGCGGTAGAAGCAGATCGGAAAGGGAAACATGCGAAAGTTGCAATGTTCAAAGAATGGCAAGGGAATAGCGTTCCATTGACTGAAGAAACTAGGAAAAGGAGATTCATGGAAGACTTTGAGGCATTTATCAAAGGGACTGTCGAGGAAGAACTTGCCGATGCCTGTATTCGTCTGCTTGATTTGGCCGGACTGAGAGGGTGTGATTTGGATAGCTTCGACTACGAAGGAAGCGATACGGAAGATTATTCTGATATGACCTTCACGGAGTCCATGTTTAGAATCTGTGTCTATGTCACCGACAACTTCTACCGGGATGAACTATATATCCTCCTGAATGAGATATTCGCTTTCTGCCGCGATAGAAATATCGACATCTTCTGGCACATAAAGCAGAAGATGAAATATAATGAACTTCGTCCGTATAAGCACGGATATAAAAACTACTGACCATGAAACACGCATTCTACGCCTTAATCATCATACAAGCCCTGTACGAGCTTGTGAAGCTGCTCAAATGTAAATCCATATACCGACATGTAAAAGTCTTTCAGAAGCTGGATAAGACAGCAAGAAGATGGTATCTGATGGCGCATCCGTGGCTTCATGTTGCATTATTCATGGATACTATCGGACTTTTATTGCTGGGGATGGGATTGTTTTCAAGCCAGTGGATATGTTTCCTTGTTGTCCTGGGCATGAGTTTCAGTCAGATCCAAAAGTTGGGAGCATGGAAGGTATTCCTGGACAGTCTTGTTACGGTCATTATCTACGCTTTCGCCATCCTGAACGCATATCACTTGGCATAAAATAAAAAAGGGAGCCAGCCCACACGATTAGAAGCCAACTCCCCCACACGATTATGATGCAAATATAAGAATTTCCAACTAAATAAATCGTGCTATGACAAAAGAATTTTCATCAATCGTGGAGTTGAAATCAATACGTGAACAGAAATCAAGATTATCAGAACGCGAGCAGGAGTTATCCTCCCCCATCCTGACTGATTTTTCTCTCATCCCGGAGATTTATGAGTGGTTCAGAGAGATACTTTCCGGGGCAGATTGTCCGCCCAATCCTGAAAGTGTTACCCAGCGAAAGAAGTTCCTCTTTATCGTGTTGTTCTTGTTCGCCCCTAGTGTGCTTGCCGGCGGACGGCTACAGAACGGTATCCGGGCAGAAATTTCCGGCGTGTTCCCGGATGTTTCCCCGTGTGTAATATCAAACAATATCGCTGATGTTTCCTTTATCTACCAGCAGTATAAGGATTTCCGGCAGGATATAGAGTACCTTTACTGCCAAATCGTAGAAAGATTGAAATCCAAAGGACTAATCAAGTAACCCCGTTCCGAATGGCTCGGGGTATTTTTATGAAACATATTGCCAATTGTTTGTTCTTGGTTTAAGCAATCTTAGGCTAAAAATCACCATGTTGGTAACTTTGTCTCAAAGAGATAATAACAGCTATCCTCACGGCTGAAAAGTATAAACCTGCCATCGGTAAGAAGTGAGGAGCTTGCCTTTGGTGGGGTAATTTTTTAATCTAAGATTCACTGAGACATGAAAACAAATCAAGAAATGGTAAGGCAAATGGGGAATTTAGAAGTTATTCAACGCACTGTTGACGGCTATTTCAATGCTACCAGGCTTGTAAAGTTATGGAACGAACGAAACTCCTCAAACAAAGAATTGAAGAAATACTTTGAAAATGAATCAACCAAGGAATTAATCGCTACCATCGTTGAAAAAGAAAATCTAAATGGGCAAAATTCTCCCTATTTAAGTTCACGTGGTAAATGCGGTGGAACCTGGGTTCATCCTGTATTGTTCATTGATTTGGCTATGTGGCTAAATGCGTCATTCAAATATGATGTAATCAAATTCGTTTCTGACCAAATGATTCGTTACCGGAATGATGCTGGGGACGCTTATAGGAACTCTCTTCTGCCATCATGAAAATCGTTCCCAAAGACTTTATGCCTAAAGCCATGCAGAAGGTCGGTGAAGCCTTGAACTGGGTTATCTTCAACAGTCATGAAAAGATGCTACGTAATAAGCATGGTGAGGAACAAAAACAACGTGAATTGTGGCAGCTTGAAAAGAAGATTGCTGATTTGGTCAATGAAGGTTTCTTGACCGACTATGAAAGCCTTATTGGGTATCTGAGAATTCAATACCAGAAAAGGAACTATCCAAAGGTCTTTGCTAATGCTGGATAAAATATTACAAAAGTAGAAAAGCCGGAGCGTTATGCTTCCGGCTTTAGTTTTATGCTTCATATCCCTCATAATAGTAAGATTGAGTAATCCCCTTGAATATTACTTCACGGTCATCTACTTGGTCTGTTAATGCCTGTTGCAACAATACCCGGAGTTCCAAATCATTTATAGGGCTGCGTTCCATAGCTTGTAGATACAGGTTTTTATCCACATTGCGCCAGTCTATTACTTTTTTCAGACGTTTTTTCAATATCATATCCAGCCAAATACGGGTGGCTCGCCCGTTGCCTTCCATAAATGGATGGGCGATATTCATTTCCACATATTTGGCAATGATTTCATCAAATGTCGTTTCCGGCATCTTCTCTATAACCGGGAGAATTGCATCAAGATACAAGCAGTTGGCAAAACGGAAGTTTCCTTTGGCGATGTTCAATGTACGTACCTTTCCGGCAAAGTCATACAAGCCATCGAACAAGTAGCGGTGAATCTCGCACAATCCTTTCACCGTTCCTACTCCAATTTTATCTATATCACCTGTTTCAAATAAGGCATGGGCTTTTTCAAGGCTTAATTTGTCTATTTCGTTTGTTGTCATGGTTATTTTCCTTTCTCTATTTTGATTCTTAGAGGATAAAGCCCCGAACCATAAGGAACGGGGCTGGAATAATCGTGTTTAAATATTTGATGTTGCACCACTAACACTATCAGTTTCTTCCTGTTCATTTTTTGAACTAACAGCTTCTTCAATTAACCCATTTACTTTTTTAGTATATTCATCATCAGGGTCTTCTTTATATATAATTTTAGTTACTCTTTTATCAACAATATAAATATAATCGCCTAAATCAAAATTACCACCTTTGGTTTTACATCTAAATCTATGTTTAACCCTCCATCCGCAAAATTCAGGTTTAAAGCCAACAGAAGCATTTCTTATTGAATCTGTATAACCATTTACAATACTCATTTTTGATTTAACTTCATCTAAATGTTCTCTCATTTCATTGTATGCTTCTTCATACTTGCCCCTCCCATAAGATGAATAGCTATCTCTCCATATTTCTGCTGTTCTTTGCGCATCTTTTACTTTATCAAGTCCTTCTTGTACGTCATCGAGAAATGAGCGTGCTATATAAGCATAAGATTTGATTACTGAATCTGTATATATAGATGTAAATGCACTATCTATTTTAGTTTCAACAGGTTCATAACTCTCAAAATCATAAAGGGTTTTGAACATTTCTTGTTTTATAAGTTCTGCTACCTTTTCTTCGCGAGATTTACAGCCCACAAGTAAAAACGTGGGCAATAAAATAAATAGTATTTTTCTCATAATTCTAAATTTAAAATTAAACATTCGGATTCAATTTTATCTCCTTACCGCAGTGAGGACAGTGTATAACTCCCTCTTTGGGTTTATCAAAGAGTTCTGTTACTGGCACACCTAAAGCGGTGGCAATCTGTTCTAATCTCTTTAATGGTGGGTTTCCATTATCTCCCATAGCGATACTTAACCCAGTTTCAGTCATACCGATTTTAGAAGCCAGTTCTTTTGCGGTAATTCCTTTTTCTCGCAACAATTCTTTAATTCTCATTTAAATTTAGTTTTATAGCACAAAAATATCTACTATTTAAATAATAAGCAAATAATTTAAATATCAATTTTATATTTAGATTTTATTAACTATGAAAGCTTGTTCTATAATTTAAATATCAATTATATTTGCAGCATAAAATTTAAACAGCATTTAAAGAACTAATAAATATAAGAACTATGGCAACAGAAAAGAGAAACCTATTAAAAGAGATTATGAACCTTGCTTGGTCATTTGTACGCAAGAACGGTTATTCAATGAGTGAAGCATTGAAATGCGCTTGGACTAATATCAAACTTCGTGCATTGCTTCATAAGAAGGTGGTTGAGTTCTATTTCAAGAAAACAGACGGCACACTGCGTCAGGCTTTCGGTACTTTAATGAGTGGCAGAATACCAGAGACAAAGGTACAAAGAAAACAGCAGATAACTGCCAGGTGTATTTCGATTGTGAAAAAGAAGAATGGCGTTGTTTCAAAAAATGCAACCTTATAAAGATAGCTTAGTATTAACATTTAAAAGAATATGACTTATGAGAATTATAGACTTTAATCCTGAATTGCACAAGATAACATTTACTAACAAACAAGAAACAGTAATAACTGAATCAAACATTATGTTATTAAAACGAATGTTCAACAACCCCGAAAAATACCAGTATTACATGAAAACACTTTGGCTGTTGCGTTCTCTGAGTGAAAAGAAATGTTGTAAAGATGGCATGATAGACTCTAATGATGAAGTTTACCCGATATTTAGGCTTGCAAATGAACTTATTGGTAGTCTGCTACGAGAAGACACCTTTTTTGACTGCGAAGGTAATCTTATGCAAGGCTTTAATCCAAACATGATGAAAACTGCAATGTAAATCCCTCACACGATTATTTTGAAACAATCAGCCAAATGTTTGTTCTGATTACGGCAATTTTTAGGATAAACATTTGGCGGTTGGTAATTTTGCCATAGAATGAAATGCGCTTCGTGGCAGTTGCGCTGCAAAGATATTCAAGGCATTTCTTTCAAGGGGTAAACTGCCACTTTAGACCTCTTTTAAGATTTGCCTTTTTATATGTCAGGCGTGACAGGTCAAGGCAAGACATTCAGGTGTGCATGGGTTCAAATCCCAGCTTGCTACTACGGTCAAAATAAAATCCTCATTGATGAATTGACCGGCCATCAATGAGGATATGTTTAATTCAGGTTTTACAGCGTATGAACAAAGAAACCATAAATGAATCCCAATTCATACGGTACAAAGATAAGCAAATTTCTTATTGTACCTACAATGGCAGGATATATATTTCTTGCAAGGGGCTTAATTCTGATGTCGGGATAAGCATAAGCGAATGGAAATCAAAGAACATGTTGCAAATAAAAACGTATGCAGCCGAAAACGGATTGAAACTAAGAGAAATCATGTATTTCGGCCAGTATCTAGAAATCGGGATAGCTTTGATGTATTTCGCAAACAATAAAGAATTGACAGAGTGTGTAAAGAGTCAGATTGGTAACTTAAATTCAAAAAATATGAATGAGATACAGGTTTTACAGAGAACAACTTTATTAGGTAAAGAACTTACCGTTTACGGCAATGCAGAGAATCCGTTGTTTCTTGCTAAAGATGTAGCAGAGTGGATTGAATACGATGTAAGCAGCCTTAATAAACTCGTAAATACAGTAGACGAAGATGAAAGGCTGGTCGGAACATTATTCCGGTCAGGTCAGAACCGTCAAGTCTGGATGCTGACAGAGAGCGGTTTATATGAAGTCCTGATGCAAAGCCGCAAGCCAATAGCCAAACAGTTCAAGAAAGGCGTAAAAGCCATACTGAAAGAAATCCGAACTAAAGGCGGTTATATGGCAGTAAAATCGGATGATACGCCAGAAGAAATCATGGCAAAAGCATCCTGTTAGCAAACTCAACCATCGAAAGGCAGAAAGAACGAATATCTGTACTTGAAACCGAAAAGAATCTGGTAGAAGAACAGAACAGACTGATGGCGCCAAAAGCTGCCTACTTCGACAATGTCCTTCAAAGCGAAGGATTGATAACAACAAATATCATAGCCAACGAACTTGGCATGAGTGCCAAAAAGCTGTACAAGATATTAAAAGATTTAGGCGTATTGTACAACCAGAATGGGGTTTACATGCTTTATGCCAAATACAGGGGGATTAGGTTATGACAAGTACAGGACACACACCTATACAAGTGATACCACTGGTATGCAGGTTGCAAAGCAATACTTGTGTTGGACGCAACTTGGTAGAAAGTTTATACTTGATTTAGTAAACAGTAAATCGGCAGCTTAAAAACCGTTCATACACACGTCATTAAGTTGGCGTGTGTATAAAATGAAACAATTGGCATATTGTTTCGTATGTACTAGCAATTTATTCTGTTTTGAGGTAAGTATATACTATTTTTGAATAGTAAAATATTAATAATCAAATGAAAACAATCAAATATAATGGCCAAGAAGTAGAAGCCTACTCGCTGATAATGACGAAGGCTAATGCTTTGGATATTCTCAATGGCAAGAAAGTTATAGAAGCTCGTAAGCTAAGTTCTAAATACGAAAAGATGTTTACAAATTTCAAGCAACTTGAAGAAAACGAGAGATTGAGAAAAGAAGGACGTGAAAATGAGTGCCAGCCTATTCTGCGTACTGATATAGAAGCAATTCATTTTTATAGCACAGGTGCCCCGTGGTTTCTTGATGTGGCGATAGATGAAATCGGTATTGGCGAGGTTACTGAAGAAGGTATAAAGTTCATGCAAGAAGAATTTGGCTTTCATGAGTTTGATGAGCAGTTAGAAGAGTTCAAGAAGAATCCACCCGAAGAAACGCCGTTATTCTACTACTTGCATATTTGTGAAATAATCAATCATGATGGATTGAAATAAAAAAGGTCAAGCCGCTTTATGCGGCTTTGTCTGCATATAGGTAAAAGATTGTGTAACTTAAAAAAAAGTGATTATGGCAGAAGTTTATGCAACAGCTTCAGACGGTAGAACGTACCGAACAAGAGCTGATTATGAAGCTGGACGTTTTCAATCAATGGGCACAAACGCTGCTCAGAGAGCGAGAATCAACAGAGCAGTTGGCGGTAGAGTTGTTTAATCATGAAGAAGGCTATAAGCATAATTAAACAAGTCTCAGAGCTGACAGATAGGGTTATATTGTTTCACTCAGCATCGGGTAAGGACAGTATAGCCCTTTTAGATCTTATGCACCCCTATTTCAAAGAGATAGTATGTGTTTACATGTATGTAGTCAAGGACTTGCAGCATATTAACAGATACATCAACTACACCTGCAAGAAATATGGTAATGTGAAGTTCATACAAGTGCCTCACTTTGCGGTATATTCATATCGTAAGAGTGGTTACATGGGTTGTATAAAGAACGAAAAGCAGAGGCAGTACAGTATGGCGCAGCTTACAGAGATAGTCAGAGAAAAATATCATATAGACTGGGCATTTTTCGGGTTCAAACAATCCGACTCAATGAACAGACGGTTGATGCTAAGGACGTACAAAGATGAAGCTATCAATGAAGCGCAAAAGAAATGTTATCCCCTATCAGCTTACAAGAATGTTGATATTCTGAACTATATCGAAAAGAAAAGTCTTATAAAGCCGGAGAAATACGGTAACAGCCAGTCGACAGGAACGAATATAAGCGATATGAACTATCTTTTGTGGCTCAGAAGTAATTTCCCGGCAGACTTGAAAAAGATTATAGAGGAATACCCTATGGTAGAACGATTGTTGTTTGAGCATGATTATGAAGGAACTGAAACAAAGTGAGACAAGAATAATAAAACGTTCGCAGATAAATCTGAATCCGATAAACCTAAGAGGCATTCGGATGAACGTATTAGACTGCAAAAGAAAAACCTGCAAAAAGTCGGTTTTCTTGGTGGTATTGTATGGAATGAATTAAGCGGAAACCTAATAGATGGGCACAGGCGTATCAAGGCTATGGATATGTATTACAAATACGATGGTACTTCTGATACAGACTATAAGGTAAAAGTGGAGGTTGTGAACCTTGACGAAAAAAAAGAAAAGGAACAGCTTACTTATATGGCAGTAGGAAACACCAAGCCTGATTTAGATTTGCTCGCGAGTTATTTGCCTGATATAGACTATTCCGAAGTCGGGTTGAGTCCTGATGAGTTGAATGATATACTTGCGATAAGTGAAGTTGATGCCAATTCCTTATCAGAGTCATTAGATGACTTGTTATTGCCAACAGACTTCGATGGTATAAAAAATCCTATTCCTGAAGATGCTGCACTGCCATATGAAGAGAAGAAAGAACACATGAAAGCGGTAAAGCAACAAGTAAAAGAATCTGCATCTCAGCACAGGCAGGATGAAGATGCATATATAATACTTTCATTTTCTTCTTTTGAGACAAAATCAGATTTTTGTGATTTGTTGGGTATCAGTACGGATGAAAAATTTGCCAAAGGAGAAGAGGTTTTGAAATTGATTGAGTAATCAAAATAAACAGATACGCGCGCATGGGAAAGAAGCCAGACATATCGAAATTCAGAGAGGTCCTTCATAAAACAGGTGGAAATCTCTCTAAGGTTGCTGCTGTATTCAATGTAACCCGAAAAACCGTGTATGATTGGGCCAGAACAGACTGCCAGTTCAAAGATGCTATCACCGACGAAAGAGGTTCTCTGGTAGATGAATGCCTTGTATCTGCACGTGTACTTGCGCTTGGTATCCCTGAGAAAGATGAAAATGGGAACTTTATCGGATGGCGTGAACGTCCAGATGGGTATATGATTCGCTATTTACTTTCCACATTAGGAAGAAAAGAAGGTTTTGGAGACCGAGAAGACGAAGACGCAGATATTCCAAAGGATATTGACCACGGAATTTCTATTGACTCATGGATTAAAGACAAACTGAAATGATTGTACCCCAAGCAATATATCATCCGTTATATACCGATAGCGAGAAGTTTATCATCCTTATCACCGGTGGCCGTGGCTCGGGGAAGTCTTTCAACGCTTCTACCTTCATTGAGCGTCTGACATTCGAAATGACTCCCACAGAGAAGATAGTCCACCAGATTCTATACACCGTTATACGATGGTATCTGCCGGGATGTCTATCATTCCAGAGATGATGGAAAAGATAGATTTGGATGGAACCACGAAGTATTTCAAGACCACCAAAACCGATATAGTAAACCGGATGACCGGCAGCCGTATCATGTTCCGTGGTATCAAGACTTCTTCCGGGAATCAGACTGCTAAACTAAAATCAATTCAGGGTATCACCACCTTTGTCTGCGATGAAGCGGAGGAATGGACCAGTGAGGAAGAGTTTGACAAGATTATGCTCTCCATCCGTAAGAAGGGAATCCAGAACCGGATAATCATTATCATGAATCCCTGTGACTCGAACCACTTCATCTACAAGAAATACATCGAGAATACCCACCGGCTGGTGGAGATTGACGGTGTCCAGGTACAGATTTCCACCCATCCGAATGTACTTCATATCCATACGACTTACTTCGACAATATAGAGAACCTTTCTCCTGAGTTCCTGAGAGAAGTCAAGGAAATGAAAGAGAAGAATCCGGAGAAGTACGCTCATGTGGTTATCGGTCGATGGGCAGACGTGGCTGAAGGTGCCGTGTTCAAGAAATGGGGTATTGTGGACGAGTTCCCCATGTGGTGCAAGAAGGTGGCTATCGGACAGGACTTTGGTTATACCAATGACCCATCGGCTTCTATCCGGTGTGGAATCATTGACAATGCGCTTTATCTGGATGAAGTGGATTATAGAACTGGATTACTTTCTGGGGATATTATAAAGACGCTACGCCCGTGGAATTTGAGAGTGATTGCCGACAGTGCGGACCCGCGACTCATCCAGGAGATTCATAACGGAGGGATTAAAATATACGCGGTAGAGAAAGGGCAAGGTTCTGTCAATGCCGGTATTGACAAGATGCAGGGAATGGAAATATTCATTACCAAGCGTTCTTATAACCTGCAAAGGGAGTTCAGAAATTATGTCTGGGCAAAAGATAAGGATGGAAACTACATCAACGAGCCGGAAGACCACGATAATCATGGCATAGATGCTGCACGCTACTATGTGCTGGGAGAACTTCTCGGTAGAATTATGAAACCCAAAGACGTTTCAGGAATATTTGGACATTAAACTTTAGAATATGATACGCTTTATACAAACCTCAGAAGAGTCTGGAGACTGTTCAGCTTATTACGATGTAAAACTGGATAGACCTCATACAGTTGGTGAGTTCATAAACTTAGTTCTCATTGAAAGAAAAGGAGAATGGGGTAAGTTTGAAATTTATAGTCAAAACGTGAGTTGGTTGGATTATGAAAAGTACGAATACCGCTATGGAGTTTTGAACGATGCAATTCCAAAAAACTTGTTAGAAAAGAAAATAATTAGCATAAAGGCTAATGGCGGCTGGACTAATATGGATTACCTTTTAAAGTTGGAACAATAAATGTAATAATATGAGAACCTTAGAAGAAATTTTAGCTATACCTGAAATAGAGAGAAAAATCTACTATCTGAAGAAAGGACGAAAGACTGAGCAACCAAACGCTCACGCTCTTTACAACGACTGGAATCCGAACAAGCACGAGATAGTGATAGATGAAGAGAAATACCCGAAAATCAAAATTACGACCCAGCCTGAGAAACGGATTACAGACCCTACAACCGGGAAAGAATATGTTGAGCCGGCGGTAAGGAAAGAAGTTGACCCGAACAGGATTGCTCTTCCTATCGAGCAGGACATCGTGAATATTCAGACAGCCTTCACCGTGGGAACAGAACCGGTCCTTGATTGCCAGCCGGATGAATCGGAAGAAAGCCTTCTTTCCACATTGAAGCAGGTGTTCAAGAAGAACAAGCTGAAATACCAGAACAAGAAAGTAGTCCGGGCATGGCTGGCCGAGCAGGAAGTGGCCGAATACTGGTATGTGGTGAAGGATGACGGCTTCTGGGCAAAACTCAAACGAAAGATTTCAGGAATTTTCGGTAAATCTAAGCCTGAGTACCGCCTGAAGAGTGCCATCTGGTCCCCGTTCCGTGGCGACAAACTCTACCCTTTCTTCAATGACCAGGGGGATTTGGTAGCCCTATCCCGTGAATATAAGAAAAAAGACCTGAACGATGTAGAGATTACCTGTTTCATGACCATTACCAAGGATATGGTTTACCAGTGGGAGCTAACGAGCAGCTGGTCTGACAAAGGCTCATTTGCTCATGGATTCAAGAAGATGCCAGTGATTTATATGTACCGTCCGGAAGCATACTGTGAAAAGATAAAGAGCCTCCGTGTAAGACTGGAGAAACTTCTTTCAAACTATGCAGACTGTATCGACTACCACTTCTTCCCTATTCTCATGCTATTTGGTAACGTGGAGAACTTCTCCGGTGAGTTCAAAAACCGGGTGGTCGAGCTGACCGGCCAGGGAGCAAATGCCCAGTATCTTACCTGGTCACAGGTACCAGATACTGTCAAGTTCGAGGTGGAGACGCTGTTAAGTCAGATATACGGACTGACCAATACGCCCAGAATCTCTTTCGACTCCCTGAAGGGTACAGGAAACGCCGTTTCCGGTGTTACCTTCGATTATGTGTTCATGTCCACACACCTGAATGTGGAGAACCTGAATGAAACCGTCGGCGAGTTCATGCAACGACGGGTAAACTTTCTTGTCTCTGCGTTGGGTTCCGTGAATTCCACCCTAGAAGAAGCCTCCGAGACTATTGATGTGGATGTGCAGATGCAGCCATATAAACTGGAGGACATCAAAGACAAGATAGACACTGCTATCAAGGCTAAGGACGGCGAAATCTGGTCGCAGCAACGGGCTATCACCTTTGTGGGGAACGTGGATGCAGTTCTGGACGAGATTGAAGCCATCAAGGAAGAGCAGGCTGAGAAACAGAAGAACGACATTGAGAAACAGAAACAGCTTTCCTCTCTTAAAAGTTCCAGCAGCAAATCTGAAGAATAGAACAATTCAGTCAGAATATTTACGGGGATAATACAAAACAGAATGATATAAATCTAAAACATTGACTATTTGAATAGCGGTATCTTTCGAGGTATCGCTATTTTCTTTATCATAGTAAAAACATGAATACTCCTTTGTAATTATTCGTTATTTTACTATATTTGCATCGTAATTAAGTCTTAAACGCTATGAGCTACAAATCAGTTAAAGACGTTGTAACGCTGCTTACTGAAAATGGCTTTTGGTTCGTGAGGCAGAAAGGCAGTCACATGGTTTACACTGATGGTAGCCATGTAGTGATTGTCCCCGACCACGGCAAGAAAGGCGTTGAGAAAGGCACTTATTACAACATTCTGAGGCAAGCGGGGCTAAAATAGCCCCCGCCTCTTTTGTTTAACGATAAAAAGGAGGTCAGTATGAAAACCGTAGAAGTGATTGTAGAACATGCTGGAAATAATCTTAGTGCTTACATTGAAGGTGCTCCGGTGATAACGGTTGGCAACGATGTGAAGGAAATCGAGAAGAACATGAAGGAAGCTGTTGAACTATACCTGGAGTCATGCAAGGAGATGAACATCGCTCCAGTGGAAATTTTGCAGGGAGAGTTCACATTGAAGTTCAAGATAGATGCTGCTACCTTCATCAACTATTATAGCAGTATCTTTACCAAGGCCGCTCTAAGCCGGATAACCGGAATCAATGAACGCCAGTTGTGGCATTATGCGGCTGGAGTACACAAACCACGTAAACAGCAGTTGGAGAAGATTCAGAAAGGTATTAATGCTCTGACAGAAGAACTGTCTGCTATAAATTTGTTGTGATTATTAATTAAATATAAAGGAGCATAGTACATACAATGAAAGCGAAAGATGTTAATCCAAGTAATTTTAAGGTTGAGAATGTTGTATTTGAAAATGATGATTTTTCTATAACGATAGGTATTTGGGAAAAATGGGGATAGGAGAATGGCAATGAGATGGAATGGTTATGGAGATGATCCCGGATACCCTAAATTATTTAAAAACCCAGTCTGGTTCATCGTTGATGACTCTTTAATATTACCTTTTCTGAATGCTTTAAGGAACGTAAAAGATTCTGACAAAAAAGAAATAGAAGCAGCTATATTGAAATTTTAAAAGTATAATTGGATGATGATCTAGCGTGATTATTTAGGTAGTCACGCTTTCTTTTTACCTAAAAACGAACATTTCCCTAATTGTTTCGTATCGTTAGCCTTTAAATTTCCCCTTCCCTTTCTCTATAAGTAAATTTACCGTATGAAATTATTAATCAAACTCATACGGTATGACAATCTTTGAACAAATCTTGGCAGGACTGCAACAGAAATTCGCTGGGGTGGACACTGCCACACTCACCCGTATCGCCACAAAGAAGGCAGAGGGTGTAACGGACGAAACGAAGGTGACCTCCATCGTTGAGGGTATCTCATTTCAGGACGTGATGCAAAACTATGGTGATTTCCGTGCAGGACAGGCGCAGACTTCCGCTGTTTCAAACTACGAGAAGAAGCATGGACTGAAAGACGGTAAACCTATCGAGAATCCGAAACCAGAACCACCGAAACCAAACGACCCTCCAAAGCCGCAGGAGACAGACATCGCAAAGATGATCGCCGATGGTATCGCCGCCGGTATCAAGCCGTTTGCCGACAAGCTGGCCAAAATGGAGGAAAATGAAGCGCAGGCGCAGCGCAATTCTCAGATTTCAGCAGTGGCGAAGAAGTACGGTATTCCCGAATTTATGCTGAAAGACCGCAACATTCCTGAGAATACGGACTTGGATACTTATTTCAAGGACATGAAGCAGGATATGTCTAACAACGGTTTTCAGTTCTCCAAAGCTCCTGAAACTGCCGAACAAAAACAGGAGAAGGAAGCAAGCGAGTTCGCCAAAATGATTGAGGCGGACACAAAATCTATTGTCGAACAACAAAACAAGTAATTTATGTCAGCAGGATTTAAGTACAACATTGAGCCTGAACCGTCCATCGAGGAACGCTATGATGTTTCTACCGGAGTAAGACGCAGAGGGCCTTACAAGCTGGATACGACCAACCTTGTTGCTGGTTCATTTCTTCCATCCTTCACTCCCATTGCCGCCGACTTAGTAAAGAAAACCGCTCAGGTGGCCATCCGTGTAGAAATCTATGAAAAGTTTACCACCGGTTCCAATACCACATTGAAAATCAAGAAAAACTCTTTGGCTTATGTGGGTATGCATCTGGGTAATGGTTCTCATGGGGCTACCATCAACAGTATTGACAAATCAAACAAAGATTTCGATAAGTTGACGCTGTCTGCCGACTTTGGCGAAACATTGGAAGCTGGTATTGTACTCTATGAAGCTACAGCGGTAAGCGGCACAACTCCGAAAGTCATTGCTAACTCAGCCTTGTACGGAAGAGTACAAGTAGAAGAAGGAATTGTATTAGTTGCTCTTTTGATGCGAGCATTCGAGATTGAGCCTACCAAATTGGTTATGCCTTTCTCTGACATTGACAAGGCCAACATGCCGCATTTCCAGTTCAACGCTCCTGACGTTACTCAAAGTGGAAAGGCTGTAGTTGCCAAAGCGTCTTCCAGTCAAGATGGCTTGATGAGTAAAGAAGACAAAGCTAAATTGGATGGTATCGCATCCCAAGCCAACAAATTCACTTTGTCTGCAGCAACATCTTCTGCTCTCGGAGGTGTAAAGCAGGGTGTTAAAGTGGATGATGCTACTGGGCAGGAAGATGCACATACAAAATTGAATGCCCTTCTGGCATCTTTGAGAACAGCAGGTGTAATTGCAAGCAAATAAAGAAAGGAGGTAAAACATGATGCTAACTATTCATACTCTGTTTAATGACCCCAATATCGTAAACGCCGTTATCCAGCGCGTCCTTCAGACTCGTAAGGATACAATCTACTGGCAGCAGTATCTTGATTTCCGTAGAACGACTACCCGTGTATTCAAGGACTACATCGGTCAGGTTACTGGAGTGATGGCCGGTTCTATTAACTCTCGTTATGGTGAAAAACCTATCCGTGAACGTAGAAACACTGGTTCAGGATACGGTGAAATCGCTTATCTTGGCGATGCTTACCAGATTTCCATTGACCGCCTGTCCGAACTTCAGGACTTGATTGACAAGTTTAACGCAGCTAAACCTGCTGACCAGGTAGCAGCCATGCAGGAAATCGTGAATTTCATCTATGACGATTACCGCCAGGTACTTTTGGCAGCTCACAAGCGCATGGATATTATCGTAGGTTCACTTCTGATGACCGGAGAAGCAACAGTCAAGAACAAAGACGACAATGCCGGAGGCGTTGACCTTCTCGACATTGAATTGCCGTTCAAGTTCATCAAGCCTGATACTGGTGCGAAGACGAACTTCATCACCTATTTGCAGCAGCAGATTAATGCACTGAAAGCTGATTATGGAAACTTCCAGAAGATGATTATGTCCCGAGGAACTTTCGTGAAGAATATCATCGGGTCGGCTGAGTTTGGTGACAAGTTCAAAATGCAGCTTACAGGAAATGAAATGTACCTTTCAACCGGTTTGATTACATCTCAACTGGCTTCCCAAGTATTCACTGGCATCGGGCTTCCGGCCATTGAAATCAAGGAAGATTACGTAAAAGACCAGACCGGAAAGAACGTGCAGATTTACGCCGACGACCGTATCACCTTGCTTCCGCAGGATAAGGTCGGTTATATGCGTTTCCACACTCCGTACGAAGCAGTGGACGGCGTACCTGGACGTAACTACACCCAGGCAGACGGTGATATGCTTATTTCCGGTTACAAGGACAAGAACGGTCGTTATTTGGAATACACTGCAGAGTGGATTCCGCAGATTACGAACCCGAACCTGATTGTGAACTTTGATTTGTCAACCATGAACGAATGACAGTAAACGACTACATATCACAGAAGTTTCAGACCTTCGGCATCAACTTGTCGGAGGCTGACCTTTTGGAGATAAGTTTGTCTTCAGAAGTAAGCGGAGAGGATGAGATGAGCCCGTCAAACATCGGACTTGTTTCGGTGGCTATGGCGAAGTTCATCCCCTCTCTATTACTCCGTGCCACTTCCATCAGTGAGAACGGTTTCTCTATGTCATGGGATACAAAAGGCGTAAAGGAGTACTATTCTTTCTTGTGCAAGAAGTATGGTCTTGAAGATACGTTAAGCGATAAACCTAAAGTCAGATTCCGTCAATGATATTCGCTCCCCATATATTACAAGTCAAGGTTATTACTCCGATGGAAACAGACGAGTTCGGCCGGCCCATTCCCGGAACCGGTGGAGAAAGCTGGCAGGACGTATGTAAGTGCCGGTGTGATGATAACTCCACCAAGGAGTTTACTTCGGAGAACGGCGAGGTGTACCGACCGAACTATCACGTAGTCTGTGAAAAGAAAACCTCACTGAAGGCTGGTGATGAGGTCAGATGTATGGATGGTGAGAATATCCGTGGAACTGGCAAGGTTTACATGGTGAAGAATACGAATTATTTTGGTTACTCAGAGATATGGCTGTAAAGTTTGATTTTTCGGACGTGGATAGCTTTTTCGAGCAAGGAATAAGTGAAATTCGTGACATCGTAGATAAAGTTGGCAATGAGGCTGATGAATACGATGTGAAGGATGGCTCTTATCAGGACAGGACAAAAACACTCCGTAGGTCAAATAAACACAATGTTGAGGACGATTGTAGTCTGACATTGTACAATGATGCAGCAAGCCCCCAAGGGTATCATTATGCGTCCAATGTGGAAAGCAAGGGTTTCAGAGTGAGAAGTGGAGGGGCATTATATGCTGAGAAACGATTAAAGGAGGAAATAAAATGATAGTTACCACCGACATAGCGAACATACTCTATCGTGATTGCCAGCCTATCGGCATTGATGTTGTCCCTCATGGCAAGAAGCTGACGGGACCGATGAAGTCCGAAAGGGTTGTCATTCACGCCAAGAAACAGCAGCCGGGGACGTACTGGAAGAAATCCTTCGTTGAGGTGAATCTTTGTGTTCCTAACTTGAAAGAAGGTGAAGCTAACACAATACGTCTGAGCGAGCTGGAGAAACAGGCGCAAGAATTGTTTGACGGAGTGACCGGACGCTATGACGGAACAACCTATCATTATTCCATCGAGTCAATCGGAACTGAGGAGGACACAGCCTTAAAGTGTCACTATGTGAATGTAAGAATTTTGTTTGAAGTTTTAAATGTGAAATAACATGGCAGAAGCAAAGAAAATCACAGCTGTAAATATCAAGAAACTTTGGTATGGCGAAACAAGTGCTATAGCAGAAGATCTAACCGGGAAGACTTTGTACACTCTTTTACAGGGTGAAACTTTGAAAGAGGTAAAGAATATCCACCAGGATACGTGGACACTCGAAGAGGCAGAAGCAAGCCGAACGAACTATAAGAACCAGCTTACCGGCCAGACCTATCGAAGTGAAAAGGAAATGGGTGACGTGACCGTCAACTTTACCATTGGCGAGTACGACTATCCTACTAAAAAAGACCTTATGGGTGGCGATGTCATCAACACCGACAAAGGTTGGAAGCGTGCAAGAGGTAAGGTAAACATTGAGAAGTTACTTGTTGCTTTAACTGACGATGACCAGTATTGTGTGATTCCACGTGCTGACATCGGTGCACGTGAAGCCACAACAGACAAGGCTGTCGGTATTCCTGTAAGTGCGGTGGAACTGGAACCACAAAATGCAGAAGTTGCACCGGAATACTGGTTTGACTCATCTGAAGTAACAGCAGGTGTTTAATGCCTATCCAATAGGTAGAGATTGAATTCCATAACAGGGGTGGGCTTTATGGCTTCACCCCTTAATTTTTATCTTTTATCAGAATGAATCAAGGAGCAAAAATAGTAACTGAATCCATTATCGGAAGTGATTTCAGAACGGTGTTTGTCGCTGGGAAAGCCTACACGGTCTACCCTCCTACTATCCACAAGCTGGCCGGGGCAATCTCCCATTTGTCAGGCGTAAAAGAAGCAGACAATTTGAAAGAAGTTCTGCTCTCCCTGGGAGAAAGTGAGGCTACAGCAAGGCTCTCTCTTGGCTAATAGCTGGTGACGAAAGTTTAAGTGAAGAACTGGCAAAAGGAACATACGAAGAGAATGTGGACGCATTGGATGAAGCACTCTCTATGATTGACTCAAAGGTTTTTCTCAAAGCTGTCAGCTTGGCGAGGAACGTAAGTCTGCTGGCAGCGAAACCGAGGTTGTAGGAAATGATACTCTCTTGGGACAGATAGCTTCGTTCATGGAAAATCTGCATCTGTCATACCGGGAAGTGGTCTATGAGATACCATACAGGAATTTAGTATTAATGCAGCGTGACAAGCTCCATATAGTTACCGGAACCAAGGTTACAAAAGTGAAGGGTAAGGACATGGCTTCACGCAGAAGAAGAAACAAGAAATAGATATGGCTACACTATACTTTAAAGTCAGTTCTGACTGGGAGCAGGTTGTCAAACTGAGACAGGAATGTGAGAGACTGGAAGCCCAGCTCAAGAAGATGGACGTCAACAAATCCCCTGCAGCTGCAAAGGCTTTAGAAACACAACTGGCATCTACCGTCAGCAGATGATGGGACTGGTAACTGAGGCGGCTAAGACAGGCGCTGTAATGGAGAAAGATTTTAAGTCCAATATTTACAATGCCTCACAATCTGTAAATGATTTTACTCAAAAAATTATTGACCAGAAAAGAGTCGTCAAAGACGTAGAACATGATGTTAAGCGGTTGGGAGATGCTTATAAAACAGCTTTAAAAAGAAATCCGACGGGAGCTGCAGGCTTATTATCAGAATACCAATCTGCAAAGAAGACTCTCGATGAAGAAAAAGCTACTTTATTTGGTTTGACTCAGCAGCAGGCTGAAGCCCGTCTTTCTGTAAAGAGACTGAAAGATGAATATGCAGCTTTTAAGGAAGAAGCCGGCGAAACGGTCGAAGCAAATGAAAAGATGTCCGTTTCCTTAACCAAAGTACTTGGTATAATAGGTGGAGTAACTGCCTTGAAAAACTTTGTTACAGAACTTGTTAATGTACGAGGACAATTCCAGCAGCTTGAAATTGCTTTTTCAACCATGCTGAAAAGTAAGGAAAAAGCAGATAAACTGATGTCAGAGCTGGTGGATATTGCCGCAAAGACACCCTTCGACCTTCAAGGGGTGGCATCATCTGCCAAGCAAATGATTGCTTACGGCTCGTCAGCTGAGAATGTGGGTGATGAACTTGTCATGCTTGGTAATGTAGCCGCCGGTGTTGGCTCCCAGCTTAGTGAAATAGCCTATCTCTATGGCACATTAAGGACACAAGGGAGAGCCTATGCTGTCGATATTCGTCAGTTTGCAGGACGTGGTATTCCCATCTACGAGGAACTGGCAAAAGTGCTTGGTGTGACAAAAGATGAAGTTTCCGGTTTAGTAAAGGAAGGCAAGGTAGGATTTAAAGAAGTAGAACAGGCCTTCAAAAATATGACTAGTGAATCAGGAATCTATTATAACCTGATGCAAGAACAGTCTAAGTCTCTTACAGGTCAGTTGAGTAACCTTGGAGATGCTTGGGATACAATGTTGAATGAGATTGGAAAAGATACTCAGGGAATTGCTTCTGCAGGTATTTCAGGATTGAAAGGTCTTATTGAGAACTATGAAACTGTTGGTAAGATTTTGATAGGACTGATTGCTACATACGGGACATATAAAACCGCTCTTATTGTAGTGCGAATAGCTCAGGATACATTAACGGCCAGAATGGAACTTGCAATCTTGGTTACCAAAGCTCAAATGATAGCACAAAAGGCTTTGAATACGGTTATGAAAGCTAACCCGTATGTACTGGCAGCTACGGTTCTTGCCGGGCTTGTTGCTACAATGTGGGCCTTTCATGACAGCACAACCGCATCGGAAAAGGCACAGCAAAAATTCAATGAAGAACAAAAGAATTTTGCGAATCAGGAAGAGGAACGCAAGAAAAAAATAGAAGAGCTGATACGCGTTATCCAAGATGAGACAGAAACCGAGTTTTCAAAGATAAAGGCCTATGAGGAACTACAAAGGTATTCTCCTGCACTTTCTTCTGCTTATACCCGTGAACAACTGGCTGTACTCAATCTTGCAGAAGCAAATAAAGAACTGAATAAGGAACGAGACAAGAACAGTTATGAAAACATACTAAAGAATATTCAACAATGGGAGGAGAAAATAAAATCATTAAATGCTTCTTTAAAAAATGCGGGACAAGGTGCCCCATTAATCGCTTCACAAATAGAATCAGCAAAAGCAAATCTTAACAAGTGGAAATCAGCCTTGAGCGAATATAATCGACTGAAAAAGGAAACAGAGGAAAACTCGAAACCTGTTGAAGTCAAGCTGATGGAAGCAAGAAGTAATCGTGAGCAGATTATACGCGAATACAATATAGCAAGACAAATATTGCAGGAAGAGCAAGAAAAAATTAAGAATTTTCCTTTTGCAACAATTCCTATTGACGTTCAAATACGGTTCAATAATGCGCAAGCAGCGTTAAAAGGGATTGACGGCACCATATCTGGCCTGGAATCGCAAAGAGAAGCATCGGAAAAGACGTATCAGCAAGCATATAAAGAAGCAAAAGCTGTTTACGAAGCAAAATTAAAGGCCGTAGAGGATGCTAAAAAAGGCACTGAATCTGCTTATAAGAAAGCTGTAGAAGAGTTGGAAGCAGCAGAAAAATCATATAAATCGCTCGGTGGTGTAACAGGAGACACTCTGGCCAAACAAGAGAATAATGCGAAGAAAGATGCCGAGCGACAAAAGAAAGAGCAGCAACAGGTTGCAGAAGAACTCCTTCAGCTTCGCAGACAAATCAGCAGGAAGAAATCAACCTGATGGAAGAAGGTTCTGAAAAGAAGCGCAGACAGATTGAGCTGGATTACCAGCGAGAAATCGATGAAATTAGGAAACAGCGCAAAAAATGGGAAGATGCGCAAGGAGGAAAGCTTACGTCTGAACAGCGGGAAGTATTAGGAAGTCGTGCGTCTAATGCCATGACGTCGCGTGAAAAAGGTCTGGCCGAAATTACAGAAACTGAAAATCAAGCTGCAATCGAGGCCAACGAACGTTACCTGAAAAGCTACGGTACGTTCATGCAGAAACGTGATGCAATCATAGCCGAGTACACCCGTAAAATCTCGGAAGCCACTACCCAGGGAGACAAGGACATACTCCAGAAAGAAATGGATAAGGCACTCTCCTCCCTTGATCTTGAGAAGCTGAAACAGGGAATCAACTGGGAACTTATCTTCGGTGACTTGGACAAGGTATCCAAAAAGTCCCTGAACAAGGTAAAGCAGCAGCTTAGGGACTTCAAGAACTCCGAAGAATACAAGAATATGGCTGTTGATCAGAAGAAGGTCATTGACGAGGCTTTAAGCAACATCCAGTCAACCCTTATCGACAAAGGAGGATTGCTGGCCGACCTACCCAAACAGTTAAGCGAATTAGCCAAGGCACAGGAAGAACTGTCACAAGCTCAGGAGGAATACAACGAAGCCATGAGAAGCGGAACAGATGAGCAGAAGGAAGCGGCCACGAAGAAACTGAATGATGCCCAAAAAAGACAGCAGAACGCTCAGGTCAATGTACAAAAGTCGACAGATAAAACGACAAGCAACCTTGTCACATTGTCGAACGTCATTACCCAGCTTGGTTCAAATTCTGAAATTTCACTCTCTCAGGTCGGTGATTTGGCCGGAAATATAGTAGACATATTTGCAGAAGAGAGCGAGAAACTTGGAGGTATAATTGGAGCTGCATTTTCTCTTTTAGATGCTATCGGGACACAGGGGCTGGATGGTTTCGTAGGTAACATATTCAGTAGTGTCTTTAAGTCTGTAGGTGGAATATGGGATACTTTGACTTTCGGCGGATTCAGCAAACTTTTCGGTATTGGAGGAAACGAAAAAGAGGTGCAGGATACCATCAACAGACTCACGGACAGAAACGAAAAGTTGCAGTCTGCCATCGAATCCCTTACGGAAGAAATGAAGTCCAGCAAGGGAAGCGAGAAATCCGTAGCAGAGTACAATAAAGCCATCAAGTATCAGGAGGAATACAACAAGAATGTCCTTGCAAAAGCGCAGGCAAATGCTGGCTATCACAGTAAGCATCATAGCTGGGCCTATTACATGGGCTGGTCGGAAAGTGACATACAATGGATTCGAGAAAATGTCATGGCAGAATTCACAGGTACAGATTCCTTGTGGCAGATGTCGCCGGAGCAGATGACTTATTACGTCAGAATGTAGACTTGTGGCAGAAAATGGCCGATTCAGGAAAAGGAGGCTATGGAAATGCTGTCGTTGATGCACTAGATGAATATGCAGATCTGGCCGGAAACCTCGAAGGACTGAAAGAGGGACTTTTCGAACAGCTTACCGGAATAAGTTTTGATTCCATGTATGATAGTTTCATCGATACCCTTATGGATATGGATGCATCGGCGGAAGATTTTGCGGATAACCTATCAGAATACTTTATGCGTGCCATGCTTTCAGATAAAATCGGTAACATGTACAGCCAGAAGCTGGAAGACTGGTGGAACAGATTCGGTGAAAGTATGAAGGACGGAAACCTGAGTGAGAGTGAACGTAATTCACTCCAAAACGAATATATGGGGTACGTGAATGAAGCATTGAAACTACGGGATGAACTTGCCGCAGCTACCGGATACGACAAGGCTGGCAGCAGTTCCAAGCAGTCGGCCTCCAGCCGCGGATTCGGTACAGAAATGACGCACGAGGATGCCGGGGAACTGAGTGGGCGGTTTACAGCCGTGTATGAGTCCAATCTTCGTATTGAGACGGCAGAACAGCAGCAAACGGTAGCTATTACCGAACTGCGAGGTTCCATCGGCTCCCTGACATCACAAGTGACCGGTCTGTACAACATTGCCGACGAGACACGTACTATCCTGGCCAATTCCTATTTGGAGTTACAGCAAATCAGAGAGAACACAGGCGAAATTGTCAAACCTATCAAACAGATGCAGGCCGACATTGCCGAAGTGAAACGTAATACAGCAAGACTATGACAGGAGATTTATTTATTAACGGGAAGGATGCCTGGAGCACATGGGGTGTCCGCATGGGTGACAGTTTTCTCGATGCTATCGACGGATTCAACCAGATGAAAGACTACATCGAAGATGAGAGCCGTCTGGAGCACGGGAAGCGAATAATAACCGACAATGCAAAAGTAGCATCGCGTGAAATCACTCTCCAGTTCACCATAGAAGGAGACTCAGAAGGTGACTATCGGACAAAGAAGAAAGCCTTTCAGTCAGAACTGGAGAAGGGAGCCGTAAACATCAAAATCCCCGCTCTTGGGAGCGAAGTCTTCAAGCTGGTTTACCTGGGGAAAAGCATCTCTTACGGGTTAAGTATTGACAGGTGTTTCGGTAAGGTTTCAAGTAAGTTTTGCGAACCGAATCCCATGGACAGAAGCGAATAACAAACATTTCCTTTATTGTTTCAAATGGAAGTCCGGATTTTTAGGGCTTCCATTTGTTATTTATGAACTTTGGGGATATGATTGAAATTAAGGACATATCCGGAAAAACAAGGTTCTCTACCCCTATCAACAAAGGGGCGAAGGGAAAGTTTACACTGATGAAAGAGGACTACATCGTTCTCCCCTTTTCCGTGCCTGAACCTATATATTTTAAACTTGGTGACTATGTAGACCTTTCTGGGGTTCTGGATGATTCTCTGGGCGGATTACTTTCAAAAGTATATGAGGTAACTGACTTGCAGAAACCTTCTTTCAATGCTTCTACCGCTGGATATGATTATGAGCTGAAACTGGATGCTTACTACTGGAAGTGGAAAAACAAAATTTTCAAATACACTCCTGAACATGCTGGATATGAAGCGTCATGGTCTCTCACCGCAGCCCTTGATGTACAGCTTGGTGTGTTCTTACGTAACCTGAAAGCTTTGGGATATACCTATAAGGGAAAAGAATTCGTATTTGAAATAGATTCAACAGTAGAGAATAAGGCAGTTGCAATGACGTATGACAATATGAACCTGCTGGATGCCTTATTCTCAATGGCGGGTGAGGATAAGTGGAACTGTGATTGCTGGATAACGGACAACGTAATTCATTTTGGGCGAAACGAATTCGGTGATGCCGTCAAAATCGAGTTAGGGGTTGAAGCGTCTGCCATGACTCGCAGTGAGAGCAAAGGCACTTATGCCACCCGCATTTATGCATTCGGATCTACAAGAAACATACCTGAGAACTACCGTCCCATTGAAGAGCAGACGGTAGTAAACGGAGTTGTGCAAAGACGACTTATGCTTCCCGCTGGTACGCCATACATAGATGTGTATCCTGACATGAGCCAGGAAGAAGCAATTGAAGACATCGTGGTATTTGACGAGGTATATCCCCGACTTGAAAATACGATGTCAAGTGTATCTACGAGGACGGAAACCGTTACAAATGAAGACGGAGGTCAGGAAACCGTGACTTACTATCGCTATCGTGATACTGGCCTGAATTTCTCCAAGGACTACAGACTTCCGGGACAAGAGCTGACAATTATCTTTCAGTCCGGCAAAATGAATGGATTGGAGTTCGGTGTTATTTTTGACCCGGACAACAACGGAAGCCAGCTTTGGGAAATTGTCCGCAGCGAAGACTACGGACGTCCATTGCCGGATGATACCATATATCCTGAAAATGATGACAAGTATATCCTTTCCGGTTTTGATCCAAAGTTTGTTTCTGTACAAATGATTCCGGACGCGGAGCAGGAACTGAAAGAGAAGGCACAGAAGATAGCAGACCAGCGAAAAAAGGACGATGGTACATACTACACTACCCTCCGGTCAGAATGGGTTAATGAAGACAAGCTGAAACGCTTTTTCGAGTTCGGGCAAAAGATAAACCTGGTCAATAAAGCCTTTTTTGAGAATGGCCGTGAAAGCCGTGTTCTCGGATGGGAGTTTAACCTTGACATTCCATGGGATTCTCCGGTATATACTATTGGGGAAAGTATGCCCTACTCTCGCCTTAATGATGTGGAAGAGAAACTGGAGTCGATTACGTATAAAGGGCATACTTATGTTGGAGGCGGAGGAAGTAGCATATATGTGATTAAGACCAATGATTCTACTGCCCCATCGGACAGTAACGTATTTTCGGCAAAACGGTCACTTGCAACATTATTGAGAAAGGACAAGGAAGACCAGACAAACTATCTCATTAAGCTTCTTGGCGGTATCATATCTCCTTTCCTGGAATCAATTGACTTCGTGACTGGTATGATGGGTGCTGGTATGTCATTCTCTTCAGAAAAGGGCGGCGAGTCTGTCGGATGGATTGACAAACTGTACGTGCGCAAGAAAGCTATCTTCCAGTTACTTTCAATAATGGAGACCGAGCTGGCCGGAGCTTCCTTCATGTTCAACGCCAGCGGGGCCAGAGCAACGATTACTAAGGTCGAGTTTATAGAAAAAAAGGGAATTCGTTTCAGGGATGGTAAAGAAGTCAAGTTCTCAGACGGGAAAAGAGGTTACTCATCTCCTGGAACTTATGGTTCTGTTTATCGCTGTTACTTCCTTGCAGATGATGGTGAGAAAGCCATAGAAAATCGTTTTAAGCCAGGGAATTTAGTACGCTCACAGTCCTTTAATATTAAGGAAGGCGCGTATGACGGCGTATCCAATCACTATTGGTGGCGTCTGGTGGAAAATGTTGGTGATAACTGGATAGAGGTATCCGTGAATCATTGTGACGAAGGCAGCGACATACCCAAAGTGGGTGACGTAATGGTACAACTTGGAGACATAGCCGACCCGGACTATCAGGCTGCAATCGTGTTGTCTGCATACGGAGACGGTGCGCCTTCTCTTACCTTCTATCAGGGGATAAGTTCTTACTCCCTCTCCGGGAAAGATATAGTTTCAATCGGATATGATCGTCTAACTAAAGAAGGATACTTTAATGTTTATGGAAAGACATATATCGGTAATAGGGACAAGACAAATTATATCAGACTTGCTTCTGGAGAAATAGAGGTACGTGCAGCAAGAATATTGTTGTCAAATGGTGAAAGCGTTGTAGATGTAGCAGAGAAAAATATCTCAATTAAACTTGGTGCTACGGGTATTGACATCGAAAAAAATGAGATTGTTATTTCTTCAGATAAGTTTAAAATTAAAAGTTCTGAAGGGAAAGGAATAGCCGTGTTTACGGTTAAAAATGGGAAACCATTTCTTCTTACAGAGTGCATAGATGTAAACTCGTTAAAAGTGAAACATCTGGATGGTGCAGACGGTACATTTTCGGGTGAACTGAAAGCCGCTAAAGGTACTTTTTCCGGAACAATATCTGCCGATGGTGCTAAGATTGGAGGTTTCACTATAGACAACGGTTCCTTGAATTGGAAGGGAAGGGATTTTTTCGGCAATGATAGCAGGAGTATACGGATTGGTGTTCCTACGGATGATAACAGTGGTATGATTGACATAAATTTCAATGGTGCGACTGACGGGAAATTTGGGGTTAAAGTAATTGGAAGCAATGACGGTGGAGCATGTATCTATGCTTCAAGGAACGGTACTAGCAAGCCACATAGTTCTAATACTTATGCCGGATATTTTGACGGAGGAGTACATGTAAACGGAAATCTTTATACCAATACGATATTGTCTAATGAGTTCGGTACCGGATGGTCATTGCAAGCCGATGGATCATATACATACAAAAAAGGAGTAACGAGAACAATATCATGGACTATACAGAATGGTTCGATACCTTCAACGTATAAACTGGTTTTTGAAAATGGAATTTTAGTCGATTAATCATGAAAATAGATTTTAAGAAATTTAAGAAGTACACGAAGATAGATAAATCCGATTTCGTGGAGATTGATGTCAGAGAAATGTTTGCAGATAACATTTTCAATGTGACAGGAGTTGGTATTGCTGATTTAAAATTGGCTGAGAAAATTTTTTCCAGCGATGACGATACCGAATTTTCAGATGATGAAGTTAACAGGGTAAGACATCATGCAGCGTCGCTTCTTCCATGGTTTCTTGCTGGGCTTAATGATGCAATGAGATAATTATAATATACAATGTTGGTAATATCATTAATAACTATAAATTAAAAACAATTATGGCAGCAGAAGAAGATTTTGTATTAAGCTTTACAGGTGAAGAAACTGACAATCTATTGAAACATACAGAAAGTATGAAGAATCAGACAACGGAAGAAGATGGTGAAACGGTACAGGTGTACGATACAAACGGCGTGCCGCATAAGGTGTCGAAAACGGAACTTTTGAAGAAGTCTACACTGGCTCTCCCAGCTTTGGAAGACATCTCCAGTTTTGTCGCTATTAACGCCGCCGGAAATGCCGTCGGAGTAATGACAAAAGAGCAGGTTGCGTCAGTTCTGGCGGGACTTATTGGGATTAATAGCACGGTAACAACAATACTTCAAGTTGGGGAATCCGTTGAAATAGGAGAAACTAACACGGCAAGTATATATTTACTTTCAATTCGTGCTAGTGCTAGTAATACGGAGTATCTAGCTACGTACATATTAGCATGGGCATCCGTATATGCTGCTGGTATAACTAAAATATCTGAATATAGCTACACAAGTAATGTTACGCTAGAGGTATCCAGAACCGGTACTGACAAATATAAAATTACATATAAGACTGGGAATGTATCTTCTGTCGAGCTGAAGTATTCTCTTCGGAAATTAATATTATAGTTGTTTCCATGATGTCCAACTATTATAATGCATTCTTATATATGCTAATCCATTATCTCCACCTGCACATAATTGCATACGAATCCATCCGTCACAAGAAAATGCAACTAATATGCCATAATTCACGGGCATATTGTCCTGTTGTGAGTCAAATTTATAACTCCGTTATTTACGGTATTGGCATCACCTTCCAAATTTAATCCAATAGCACTCAGGAAACCTGATTTTGACATTAATCCATCATTTTTTAAAGTAGCCGTTCCAATAAGTTCCGCCAGGACTTATGGGTATGAATGAAAACAACTGAAATAAAGAAAGCTGTATTGAAAATTATTTGAGTGGTAGAAATTGGGTAGAAAATAGTAACTAGCTTGCTTATTCTACCCGGCTTCTACCAACTTACTGACAAGGCGTGTCAGTCGATTTGAAACCTTTTATTCTTTGTTCGTTTTTATATCATTTACCTTCGCTGAAAAAGGATGGTAAATGAGTAGTTTTGTGTGTGAAATAGTAGTTAGGCCATGAGCGTGTTCCATTAAGTTGGGATGCGCT
>ENA-OQAZ01000066-OQAZ01000066.1-human-gut-metagenome-genome-assembly--contig:-NODE-66-length-48945-cov-4.676124_pt1 | contig 48945 bp, 52 predicted proteins | sample MGYA00242737_ERZ504531 | MGnify/ENA primary metagenome ERZ504531 (study PRJEB26092, sample SAMD00036244) | human gut metagenome | host: Homo sapiens | study: EMG produced TPA metagenomics assembly of... | reverse complement strand
CTAAGGGTTTTGAAAATTACTAATAATAATCGACATTGATTCCAAACCGTTTTCAACTTCTGTTCACTTTTTCTTCAGGAACAGCAGTCACCATTCCGGCAACTCCTCCGGTGGAATAATATGAGTTATCATCTCATTATCCTCACCCTCAATCAATTGAATCACCGTTGCTCTTTGTGGAGCAACGGCTGAGATTGTTTCTATGTTTTTTTCTTCTGCAATTTCTTCCGTATTACCAGATTCTAATCTTCGGATATCCTCCTCCAGTCCTTCTATTGTTATTATATGGTTTGGTTCTTCTTCCGATTCCTCCCCGGCATTAGACGCCATATAAAACTCCGGAATCTGAAGTGTGGAAATGTCTTCTACCGGCTTATCTGTAACTTGCACCTGTTCTATCTTCGTCGGTTTACTCTCGGAACGCTTTACCGGGATATGGATAACAAAAACACAACCGACAGGAGTATTATCCATTACGTTCACCGTGCCATCGTGAAGTGTGACAAAATCACGTACAATACTCAGACCACCTCCGCCATCTGAGATATTCATATCCGGATTATCCACTTGATAAAAACGTTCGAAAATGCGTTCTCTGTTTTCTTCTTTAATGCCGACACCTGTATCAGCCACTCTGATTTCCAGCATTTCCCGAGAATCCTGTCCTTCTACTAAACCGACAGACACATCAACTCGTCCACCATTGCAAGTAAATTTTAAAGCATTGGAAAGCAGATTCATCATCACTTCCCTCATTTTATCCCCATCAAACAACATATTCAACGAAGGAACTGCTGAATGAAAAATGAGAGAAATATCTTTCTTTTCAGACAAAGAGATAAAAGAATCACAAATCGTATGAATACAAGAGATGATATCATCATCAGACAGACTTAAATAATATCCATTCACATCAATTTTCCTAAAATCCAACAACTGATTTACAAGATTCAACAACCTTAATGCATTGCGTTGCACTATATTCAATTTATCCATCAGAGCAGCATCCGATTGATATTCCTTCATCAGCGTTTCCAACGGTGAGATAATAAGAGTGAGCGGAGTACGTAATTCGTGGCCGACATGAGTGAAGAACTTCAATTTCATATCTGCCTTCTCCTGATTCCTCTCTATTTCTTGCTTTATTTGCTGTTTTTTAAATTTATCCCGTTCTCCACGCAGAATCCAATAGCGTCCCAATATCAATACAGCAACCAACAAAAGGCTATAAACAACATATGCCCAAACGGAACGCCAAAAAGGAGGATAGATAACAATTTTCAATGAAGCTTCTTCATCTCCACCATATCCGTCACTGTTGACTGCTTTCACCTTCAGCATATAAGTTCCGGGAGCTAGATTAGTATAAGTCACTTTGCCAAAGGCAGTAGTCATCCAACCCTCATTGAAACCTTCCAGTTTATAAGCATACTCCGTTTTTTCCGGCAAAATATAGTTATCAGAAGCAAATTGTACACTGAACATATTCTGTTCATAACTCAATTTTATCTGATCTACCTTGTTCAACGCCTTATCCAAAATCACCCTGCCTTCATATTCCTCACCCACCCCTACTTCTTCATTGAACAAGAACAAACGGGTAAACATCACGCTGGGACGTTTTTTTATTGTATTTTATATCATCCGGACGGAAGCGGTTAATACCATACAGCCCTCCCATAAGAATTTCTCCAGAAGACATTTTTTTTAATGGAACGCAGGTTGAACCCACTATTTTGCAAACCATCTTTGTCATCATAAACACAACTATGAAAAATATAGCGCCCTGTTTTTAAATCTACTGCCGGTATGACATTAGTTATTCCACGTGCTGTAGTCACCCATATATTTTCATTACCATCTTCTACTATTCCAGAAATGATAGGGCTGGAAACTCCTTGCTCCACTCCTAATATAATCAGTTCATCTGTTTTGGGATTATAAACATTCAGCCCCTCACATGTACCAATCCATATCAATCCACGGCTATCCTCATACACCTGACTTATATTCTGATCTGAAAAATATTCCTTACCAGATTTAGTACCTTCCAGATTAACCACTTTTTTAGTTTCAATATCCAATTCCGAAAGTCCCTGAGCGGTACCAATCCACAAAGAGCCCTCTTTTCCCATACACAAAGAGGAAACATAATCGGATATCAAGCCGGCCGAAGTTGTATTATAAGTGGTGAACAAACCCGTCTTGGGATTCAAACTCTGCACTCCCCCACCCAATGTACCTATCCATATAATCCCCTGCTTATCTTCAGCCAAAGCCAATACATTATTATGAGCCAAAGAATTTTGCCGTTCCGGTATGTTTTTTTTATAATGAATAATACGACCGTTATCATAACAAATCAAGCCTCCCCCAAAAGTACCAATCCAAAGTTTCCCATCATCGGCTTTCAAAATGCAAACAATGGCATCAGTAGTGAGTTTATCCATACCTTTCTGTGGAAAAGCAGCCCGGTTGCCAGTCACGGAATTCCAATATATGATACCGACATCGTTGGTACCCAGCCACACATACCCCTCTTTGTCTTCTTCAATGCAACTAATATCTCCTATATACTCTGCACCAAATTTAAAAGCACACTCATTAAAATAGGAAATTCCTTTTTTATAAGTCCCCACCCACATAGTTTCACTGGAATCCTCGTATAGAACCATTACTGTATTATTTTGCAAACTACGTTCATCACCTGTCTTGTTCCGCAACTGCCTCACTTCCCCTGTCTTCTTATCCAATATATCAATGCCATCCTGATCTGTTCCTATCCATATACGCCCCTGCTTATCCTGTGATACAGCACGGACCATGTTATGAGACCGACGCTTGATAATATTTGTCAGCCAAGACAGCCACTTTTCCTGTTCCGGATTATAAACCCATATTCCAAGCGGACTGTACATCCATATATCATTATCACGATCTACAAACAGAGTGAAAATTCCCTGCTTGTCAGTTCCCAATTCCCCAACCAAATCATCCTGCTGCCATTTAATCTCATTTGTCCGAGTATCCAAACAAACAAGTCTTCCGGTATTATATACCAACAAGATTCCCTTGCTACATTCTACAATGTCCGTAATATCACCTTCTGGCAACTGATGAGTATCAAACAAAAGCGGATACAGTAATTGAGATTCCGGAATGTACAAATAACAGCCTTTTCCTTTTATATAAAACCACATATTTTTATTATGGTCTATATATACTAATGCTGGAGTTCCGTCAATACCGACTTCACATAGCCATGCATGCACCTCCCTATCAAATGTTTCTGATTCCGAGTTGTAAATGACATAACCCACACCGGTAAGAATCCATAAATTTCCTTTATAATCTTCTTGTATGCTTTTGATATAATTATCAGGTAAAGAAGCCGGATCAGCATTATTACTACGAAACAAAGTCATCTGGCACCCGTCATACCGATTTAAACCGGAAGCTGTGGCAAACCACATAAAACCTTCGGAATCTTTAAATATATCAAGGACTTGATTGTTTGACAGACCATCTTTCACCTCCAAATGTTTAAACATGAATTCACTTGCATGCATCAGACTAGAAAAGCATAATAATGTAATGATCAAACATTTTTTTCTTATTCCCATAGATTTTAAAGGCTAATTATTTTTATTCCACTGCAAATGAAGCAAAAAGCTTGATAACAGACAAACTAATATCGGCTTTTTTATCATTCGATACCCACAATATGTTTCATTTTTCCTATTTTTGCAATTGAAATGAAAGCATTAACGGATACACAATACATACGACAGCTTGTCTCGGAGGGAGAACACTGTCATCAGGATTTCAAATTCGAGATTTCGGACGCACGCAAAATAGCCCGTAGCCTTTCCGCATTCGCCAATACCGAGGGCGGCAGGCTGTTAATAGGAGTAAAGGACAATGGCAAAATAGCAGGAGTCCGCTCTGACGAAGAAATATATATGATAGAAGCAGCAGCAACCATGTATTGCAAGCCCAAAGTAGAACTGGAAACGCAGACTTACAAGGTAGAAGGAAAGACTGTATTGGAAATACGTATTAACGAAACGGTTTCTAAACCTGTATATGCCCTAGATGAAACGAATAAGCCATGGGCCTATATCCGCATCAAAGACGAAAACATACTGGCCACTCCCGTCCATCTAAAGATGTGGCAACACAGCAAGAAACCTGAAGGAGCACTTGTAACATTTACCGAAAGAGAGCAACGGTTACTGGATGTCTTGAAAGAAAAAGAAAACTTTCATTAAATCAATGTTGCAAACTTTGCAGGTTAAACCACAAGACAACTTGTGAACTATTAGCAGACTTTATCCGTTTTGGTCTAGTGGAACTTGTTTTCCATGGACATAAGTTCTATTTTAAATTAAACAAGGAATAAGTAAAATGGATATACTGACCCTATTAATCAGCAGAGTGAATGATGTGCTTTGGACTTATATTTTGATCATCATGCTGTTAGGATGTGCATTTTGGTTTACTTTTAAAACAAATTTCGTACAATTCCGCATGATAAGAGAAATGATACGTCTATTAGGTGATTCTACAGGCAAGACAGAAGGTCGCGAACACCATATTTCCTCTTTTCAAGCTTTTGCCGTTTCCATAGCTAGCCGCGTAGGAACAGGCAATTTGGCAGGAGTCGCCACCGCCATTACTTTGGGTGGTCCGGGTGCAGTTTTCTGGATGTGGGTAATTGCTCTTTTGGGGGCCAGCAGCGCTTTTATTGAGTCCACATTGGCCCAATTATATAAAGTACACGGACATAATTCTTTCGTTGGCGGGCCAGCTTATTACATGAAAAAAGGATTAAAACAGCCGTGGATGGGAGTTTTGTTTGCCTTTTTGCTTATCTTTACTTTTGGATTTGCTTTTAATTCAGTACAAAGCAATACCATTTGTGCCGCTTTCGAAGAAGCATTCAATATTCCTCCCAGCCTAATGGGAGTGATACTGACCTCGCTCACATTAATTATCATCTTCGGAGGCATTCAGCGTATTGCTAAAGTAAGTAGCATTATTGTTCCTGTCATGGCATTGGGATACATCTTTTTATCCCTTTTCATCGTAATTGTAAATGCAAAGCATTTGCCAGAAGTTATTGAATTGATTATAGCGAATGCCTTTGGCTGGGAACAGGCATTAAGCGGAGGTATAGGCATGGCATTAATGCAAGGAATCAAACGTGGATTATTCAGCAATGAGGCCGGTATGGGTTCCGCACCCAATGTAGCGGCAAGTGCCGATGTTACCCATCCTGTAAAACAAGGATTAATTCAGACATTGGGAGTTTTTACCGATACACTTGTCATATGTACCTGCACTGCTTTCATCATTCTTTTCAGCGGAGTGGCCTCCACAAAAGAAGCCAATGGAATAAAACTTACTCAAATGGCACTGAATAATGAAATAGGCAACATCGGAACTATTTATGTGGCGGTGGCAATTCTGTTTTTCGCCTATAGCAGCATTTTGGGAAATTATTATTACGGTGAAGCCAATGTACGTTACATAACTCATCGGAAATGGGCTATCCCCATTTATCGTATAGCAGTGGGAGGAATGGTTATGTTTGGGGCATTGGCCAGTCTGGAACTGGCATGGAGCCTGGCCGATATGGCAATGGGATTTATGACTATCTGTAACTTGATAGCCATTACTTTACTAGGGAAATATGCATTCCGTCTATTGGAAGACTATCGAATTCAGAAACGTAACGGGGTCAAAAATCCAGTTTTCACCAAAGACAGAATGAAAGATATTGAAAATGATTTGGAATGCTGGTAACACAAAGCAATACCCCCGGCATCAACCATTCAATAAAAATGATAAATAGTAAAACAAAAGGATTTTAATCAAAAATGTTTCAGTTTTTATCGCTATCTTTGCAGACAGGAAAACAATATAATTTAAGAACACAATGAGCATATTTTCAAAATTATTTGGTAAAAAACAGACAGAAGGAGAAGAAACAAGCCGCATAGGTGGTATGGAAGACTTCATGACACTAATCCGTGTATATTATCAGTCTGTAATGGCCTGCAACATAGGTATCACAAATATTAATTTTTTGCCAGACATGGCAGTTTTCAAACGCACCCTTAAAATACCGACCCAAAACAACAAGTTGGGAATTGCTGAGAAGTCACGCTGCAAAAAGATGTTAGTAGAACTTTATGGTCTAAGTGATGATTTCTTTAAAGAAATTGACGGTTCTATAAAAAAGAATTGCAAGAATGTAAATGATGTCAAGACTTATCTTTTTATGTTCCAAGGATTCAGCAATGACTTGATGATGCTGATAGGTAATTTGATGCAATGGAAATTCCGTATGCCCAGCGTAATGAAAAAAATGTTACGTAACATGACCGAGAAAACAATTCATGATATCAGACCAAGACCGACTGGAAAGACGAAAGCGTACACAAGACCTGTGTTGCCATCCGTAAATACAAACAAGCCTTAGGATATTCTGAAAACTGGATGACGGAATATGTGTATAACATTGTATTACTGGCTAAAAAAGAACCAAAGCCAAAAGAATAATCATTAAAGATTTTATGAAATCCTTATTAAATATAGAAGAACATCCATTAGAGCCTTTTTTACCGGTTAACGCCAAACTACTGATGTTAGGCAGTTTTCCCCCACAAAAGAAACGATGGAGCATGGAATTCTTTTATCCCAATCTGCAAAATGATATGTGGCGTATTTTTGGAATAATATTTTTCCAAAACAAAGACCACTTTCTGAATCCTGACAAAAAGGTATTTGACAAGGGACGTATTATTGATCTTTTGAACAAAAAAGGCATCGCACTTTATGATACCGCTTCAGCTGTTCGCCGTTTACAGGACAATGCCTCAGACAAATTTCTGGAAGTTGTAGAACAGACAGATATCAGTTTGCTACTGAAGCAGATTCCAATGTGCAAGGCCATTGTAACCACAGGACAAAAAGCAACGGATATTATTCGTGAACAAATAAAGGTAAAAGAACCCGTTGTAGGAACCAGTGAACCTTTCGAATTCGAAGACCGGACAATGCGATTATACAGAATGCCTTCGTCCAGCCGTGCCTACCCGTTGCCCATTGAAAAAAAATCAGCAATATACCGGGTCATGTTCAATGAGTTAGGCCTATTAAACGAATAATGAACAATATTTTTTCATAAATAGGTTTGTATATTCCAAATATTACACTACCTTTGCAGCCGCAAACACGGAAGTAGCTCAGTTGGTAGAGCACCGGTCTCCAAAACCGGGTGTCGGGAGTTCGAGCCTCTCCTCCCGTGCAAAAAAGATTATTCAATGCCATACCATTGGATAATCTTTTTTTATATTTTCTACTTTCTTAAGGAATTTGCAAAAGTTTATGAGTTTGTAGGCTCAACCGCCACTCTGGATGTTGCAAAATGTAAGCAATCACTTCTTCTGTATTAGCACAAGAACAAGGCTGCAAAAAATAATGACTGGCAGACAAATCCAAATAAGCAGAAACATCTTGTCCCACATAAACCACTTTCACCTCATCTATACGATCTAGATTTATTTTCGCCCCTTCTTTAGGGGAACAAGTAACCCAATCTATATTTTCAGGCAGCAGACAAGTGCCGTTTGTCTCAATACAAACATACTTCCCTTCATGATGCAATGCATCAACTAACTTTTCATCAATCCACAATCCTGGCTCACCACCAGTCAGTATTACTACCTGGGTCGAATATTTTGCCACTTCCATCACAATATCCTCATCACTCATCAATGTACCTTCTTCATGCTGAGTATCGCAAAAAGGACATCTCAAATTGCACCCGGAAAAACGTACAAAAACGGCAGGTATTCCAGTATGATACCCCTCCCCCTGTAAGCTGTAAAATATTTCATTAATCCTTCTCATAGATAACGGTATTTCCTTCTGACTCGCGAACTTCAACCTTGAAACAAGTGGGAATTTGCTCACATACCCAGCGTGCAATATTTTCAGCTGTAGGATTAAAAGAAACAACCTCATTCAAATTCCGGTGATCCAAACGCCCCATCACCGTTTCCTTGATATGCGTGAAATCCACCACCATACCATCTCGTTCAAAACCTCGGAACGACAATAAACGGTAATAATCCAATTGTGACCGTGCAAATTCTCACATTTACTTCTATACGACAGCTTCAAGCTATGGGAAGCTGAAATTTCCATTCGTTTAATTACTGTATACATAGCATTTAATTATAATAAGAAAGAACTCACACCTAATGTCACCTCGGTGCTACAGGACGCAAAGATACACCATAAAAAAGAATAATATAAAAAGGACACTGTATTTTTTTGTTTTTTGGTCTATATTTGCACCTATGAAAATACTATATACCATTGTAGGAACAACCTCACTCATACTAGGCATTATCGGCATATTTCTTCCTTTACTGCCTACCACCCCCTTTTTATTACTGACAGCCGCCATGTATTTCCGCAGTTCACCACGCTGGTATCATTGGCTCATCCAACAAAAATATTTAGGAAGCTACATCCGCAATTTCCGCGAGCATAAAGCAATACCTTTACATGCCAAAATCATTTCCGTATCATTAATATGGATTACCCTAAGCTATTGCGCCATCTGGACACTACCCTACATTTGGGCAAGAATCCTGTTTCTGATTATTGCAATCGGTACTACCTGGCACATCTTGTCCTATAAAACATTAAAACGATAGACAATCCTCAACAGACATATGTAATAGTAAAAAGATCATATTCGAACAGCACGGGAAAAACAGCTAATAAAGACGTTAAAAAAGTTTTTTAAACGACAAACGATAAATTTAGGACGAAATATTTTCGTGTTTGCTTCCAATCCTTTATATTTGTGTACAATTTTGGTATAAAATGACTGAAGAAGACAAAAAGCTATTAAATACTTTCGAGGCAAGACTGAGGCATTTTATGTATTTGCATGATGAATTGAAACATGAAAATGCACAGTTAAAGCAACTTCTCACTGAAAAAAACGAGGAGGTAAGACGATTGGAAAATAGCCGGAAAGAATTAGAAGTAAGGTATACCAATTTGAAAATGGCGAGGACAATCAGTATTCATGATAAAGACATCAATGATACAAAACAACGGTTGTCAAGGCTTGTGCGTGAGGTCGACAAATGCATCGCTTTATTAAACGAATAAAAAAAGTTGGACAATAAAACGATAGTATTATGGACGATATGATGAAGATACATCTACTGATTGACAACGAACGATACCCGATGACCATCCGTCGTGAAGATGAACAGTTATACAGGGACGCTGCCAAACAGATTGACAATAAACTAAACAAATACCGTAGTTATTACCCTGATTTCAGCCCCGCAAGGCATTGGGCAATGGCTGCGCTGGAGTTAGCTTTTGAAAATATTTCTATGAAAGACAGGAATAATACTGCACCTTATCAGGAAAAATTGAAGGAGCTGACCAAAGAGATAGAAAAACAAATCAGTAACAGAGAGTAATCGTTTAGAATTGAAGATATTCACGCACAGCTATACTGTTAAGAGAAGGGTTCTTAACAGATAGATTGTGCGTTTTTTATTTATATATAAATTAATAACAATGATAACAACGGTAATAATAGCAATTGTGTGTTTCGCTGTAGGTGGTGGCCTATCATACATGCTTTTCAGATATGGCCTGAAATCTAAGTATGACATCATCATCAAAGAGGCACAGACGGAAGCTGAAGTAATTAAAAAGAACAAGCTTTTGGAAGTAAAAGAAAAATTCCTGAACAAAAAAGCTGATCTGGAAAAAGAAGTCGCCCTACGTAACCAAAAGATTCAGCAAGCCGAAAATAAATTAAAACAACGCGAACTGATGTTGAACCAAAAACAGGAAGAGGTTCAACGCAAACGTACAGAAGCGGAAGCTATCAAAGAAAATCTAGAAGCTCAAATTGTCATCATAGACAAGAAAAAGGATGAACTGGATAAATTACAAATGCAAGAACGTGAAAAACTGGAAGCTCTTTCCGGTCTTTCTGCTGAGGAGGCCAAAGAACGCCTGATTGAATCTTTGAAAGAAGAAGCGAAAACACAGGCTGCTTCCTATATTAACGACATTATGGACGACGCCAAATTAACAGCTAATAAAGAAGCTAAACGTATCGTTATCCAGTCTATCCAACGAGTAGCCACAGAAACTGCTATCGAAAACTCTGTAACCGTATTCCATATTGAATCGGACGAAATAAAGGGACGCATCATCGGCCGTGAAGGGCGTAATATCCGGGCTTTAGAAGCAGCAACCGGTGTCGAAATCGTTGTAGATGACACACCCGAGGCTATTGTACTTTCAGCGTTTGACCCTGTACGCCGCGAAATTGCCCGCTTAGCATTACACCAACTGGTTACAGATGGACGTATCCACCCGGCACGCATTGAAGAAGTGGTAGCTAAAGTACGCAAACAGGTAGAAGAAGAAATTATTGAAACCGGTAAACGTACCACTATTGATTTAGGTATTCATGGCCTGCACCCTGAATTGATCCGTATTATCGGTAAGATGAAATATCGGTCCTCATACGGTCAGAACCTTCTACAACATGCTCGTGAAACAGCCAATCTTTGCGCTGTGATGGCTTCTGAACTAGGTTTGAATCCTAAAAAAGCAAAACGTGCTGGATTACTGCATGATATAGGTAAAGTACCTGATGAAGAACCGGAATTGCCGCACGCATTGTTAGGCATGAAGATAGCCGAAAAATATAAAGAGAAACCAGACATATGTAATGCTATCGGTGCTCACCATGACGAAACTGAAATGACTAGCCTGCTGGCTCCTATCGTACAGGTATGTGATGCCATTTCAGGCGCACGTCCAGGCGCTCGCCGTGAAATCGTAGAAGCTTATATCAAGCGTTTGAACGATCTAGAACAATTAGCCATGTCTTATCCAGGGGTAACAAAAACCTATGCTATCCAAGCTGGCCGCGAATTACGTGTGATTGTAGGTGCCGACAAGATTGACGACAAACAGACTGAAAGTTTATCCGGTGAAATTGCGAAAAAGATTCAAGACGAAATGACTTATCCGGGACAAGTGAAGATTACAGTCATCCGCGAAACACGTGCGGTAAGTTTCGCCAAATAAAAATCAGAAACAAGAAACTCAACTATAATCCTCTTTTTCTTTAGAAGAAAGAGGGATTTTTCATTTTGTATTCCCACATTTTATCCACAGTCTGGACAAACTCAAGAAAAAAAATAAATTTCTAATTGCCAAGCAGTAAATCATCTAATCCTTCATTTAAATTATGTAGAACATAAAACAAGATCAAACTATGAGACTTAACAGTATGCTAGCCACAGTGCTTATTTTCCTTTGCTCTTTAGTAATTTCATCGTGCAGCAATGATGAACTTGCTCCCATCTCCTTAAAAAATAGAGAAACAGCAAATATAAAATTAAACTATCCTAATAATCAGACATACTCTTTTCCTTTGCAAGGGGGAGACGGGAATTATGAAATAAGCTGCGATAAACCGGAAATTATAGAAACCAAAATGATTTCTTCTTGCGACATATCCATAAAAGCATTAGCATTAGGTGAAGCGATTATTACTGTAAGAGATCAATCTGGAAACACACTTGACATTCATGTAATAGTAGACTATTACACCGATAATTACATTGTAAGCAAACAGGATATACTTCTTACAGGAGACTTAAAAGACTCTGAAAAACAAACAATTAAAGAAAAAGCATTAGCTACAATACCAGTAAAGACAGGAGGAGGATACAAATTTATCTACACGGATGCAGAAATTGCAAGAGGCAAAGTACTGGTTTATCAAGAAAAGTTTGGAGACAAGGCTATAGAAGGTAGTTTTGAAAGAAAATCCAATGAAATAGAAAATGAGCAATGGGGTACAAGACATATCATCTCATTTGATCTAACTCTTCCAGAACAACCCAAAAGAACATTTATAATCTCTGAATATATACCTTCTTCCAGGACTTCCCCCATAGTCCTCATGGCTTTTTTTGAGGATTTAAAAAAGACATTCACTATAGATTATCCGACCGTCGAGCAAGTTTATACCGAGCAAGTATTAACTGTACCGTCACATTTATATTATTAATATATTATCTTTCTTTCCAAAAGGAAAGAGCATTCATTCTTGTTATATGCGGTAGAACCTCATCTACCCCATATAACAAGAATGATCCCCCATTCCTCCAATATCCCCATGTATAAAAAACATTCTTTTGGCCAAAAGTTTATTTTTGAAGTATTCGTTTTTCTTCGAACATTTTTTTTGCACAGGCATACCCTTCCTCATATAAATCGGTCAGTTTCTTTATATCTGTTTCAATACGGTCCACTTCCATCGGCTTTTCAGGACGAATTACCACAATCCTGCCCCTGTCTTCCAATTGCTCTACCAAATCAAGCTGTTCGTTGTAAATACGACAACGTTTACTTAAAACCACGCGCAAACGAGGGTATTTTTTATAGATAAAATGAGGAATTTTCATATCCTTTCCTTTTTTGCGATATCCCCGATTACGGTAAGTACCACTACATTTTTATCAAATCCTTGTTCAATAGCACGCAACACAGGAATAGAATCCACAATTCCCCCATCCAGCATCGGCTCACCATCTACATAAGCTATAGGACAAACATAAGGAAGACTGCTGGACGCCTTAGCTATGGCAATAATACGTCGAGGATCATGTTTCTCTTCCAAATAACACGCCCTACCTGTAATGCAATTAGTAGTCACCATTTCAAAACGAGCAGGATTTTCAGCATATGTTTTATAATCATAAGGAAGAATTTCCTTAGGAAAATGTTCATAAAGCAATTCCTGATCAAGAATACTGTGCTTACGCCATAAATGCTTTATGCCGATATAATGATATTTCTCCAATAAATCAATATTACTAAACTTAGCTCTACCACGCTGGCGAGACATATATGAAAGACCATTGCACGCTCCGGCAGAAACTCCTACCCCATACGGAAACCAAACCTTCTTATCCATCATATAGTCTAATACCCCGCAGGTAAAAACTCCGCGCATACCTCCGCCTTCCAGTACCAGCCCTGTTTTATCATCTATTTTCATAATCAATGTTGAGGAACAAATCTATCCTTGAAAGAGTTCACTGCAAAGTTAACCTTTTCAAAGTATTTAGCCGTATCTTTTATATTTATTAAATAATTGCATTCCATCATAAATATCAATCAAATTCTCCTAGCAGTATAAATTACTGAATGGCAACTTATCAAGGAAAAATAAGAGAAACCTGTGAAATTAGAAAAGCAAGATTGACAAATGATAAAAATAAAGCCGAAATCGATTAAAAAATCAAATAAGCAAATAGTACTTTTAAGATTATAATTATTACATTTGCAACACAGTTCAATAAATTTTCAATTAAAATAAAGTTAGCCATGTTTGATTCCGCAACTTATCAAAGACGCCGTCAGGCACTTAGAAACAAAGTGCAAAACGGTATTATCCTTATACTAGGTAATAATGAAGCTCCGGCAAACTATCCGGATAACACATATAAATTCCGTCAGGACAGTTCATTCCTCTACTTCTTCGGCCATTCTCACCCCGGATATGCAGGTGTAATAGATATAGAAGCAGGAGAGGATTATTTCTTCGGAAATGATGTAGATATGGACGACATTATCTGGATGGGGCCCAACAGTGTGAAAGAGTTGGCTGCACAAGTAGGTATTCAGAAAAGTTTTCCCTTCCCCCAGCTAAAAGAGGTGGTAGGAAAAGCTATCGCGCAAGGTAGAAAAGTACATTTCCTTCCTCCCTACCGATTCGATAATATGATGCTCTTGGAAGACTTAACCGGTATCCGTGCCGCTATAGTAAAGAAATACGCTTCTGTAGAATTGATAAAAGCTGTAGTTGATTTACGTTCTGTAAAAGAAGCTTGCGAAATAGCAGAAATCGATTTGGCATGTAATATCGGTTATGAAATGCACACAGCCGCTATGCGTCTATGTAAACCTGGAATAAAGGAACAATATATCGCCGGAGTACTGGATGGCATCGCCGCTTCTTATGGAAGCATGACTTCATTTGCCACTATCCTGACCCAACATGGGGAAACATTACATAATCATGACCATAGCCATATATTAGAACCAGGACGCATGATGCTGACAGATGCCGGAGCTGAAAGAGTGACAAATTATTGTTCTGACCATACCCGTACCGTACCTGTGGGAGGCAAATTTGAAGGACGGCAAAAAGATGTGTATAATATTGTATTGGCTTGCCATGATAAAGCATTGGAAATTACTCGTCCAGGTATAACCTATATGTCTGTACACTTAGAAGTTTGCAAAGTGCTGGTTCAAGGATTAAAAGACCTGGGGCTCATGAAGGCAATGTGGAAGAAGCTGTTGCCGCTGGTGCACACGCTTTATTCCTGCCCCATGGATTAGGTCATATGATGGGATTGGATGTACATGACATGGAAGACCTGGGACAAATTTACGTAGGATATGACGATGAAATCCGTCCTTCTTCCCAGTTCGGGCTAGCCTCCCTGCGCATGGGACGTCGCTTACAGGAAGGCTTTGTGATTACCGATGAACCGGGCTGCTATTTTATTCCAGCATTGATTGACAAATGGAAAGCTGAGAAAATGCATACAGACTTCCTGAACTTTGATGCCATTGAAAAATTCAAAGATTTTGGAGGCATCCGCCTGGAAGACGATATTCTGATTACTTCGGAAGGCTCCCGTTTCACTGGCGAGAAACGCATCCCTATCACTATCGAAGAAGTAGAAACTATCATGAATGAGTAACATAACAAACAAAACTATTATTTCTAAAATGAAAAGATTTACATTATTAGCAGCATTAGGTTTATGCAGTATAAGCCTCTTTGCACAAGATGCACAAAAAGAAGAGCCAAAGGAAGAAGGGTTTGTATTCACTACAGTAAAAGAACTGCCTATTACTTCTGTCAAGAACCAAAGCCGTGCCGGTACTTGCTGGTGCTATTCCAGTATGGCTTTTCTAGAATCAGAATTACTTCGTATGGGAAAAGGAGAATACGACTTTTCTGAAATGTACATCGTACACCAAACTTATTTGGATCGAGCCGATGCCGCCGTACGTACTCACGGAGATGTATCTTTTTCCCAAGGAGGATCATTCTATGACGTTATCTATGGAATGAAAAAATTTGGTCTGGTACCCGAAGAAGTTATGCGTCCGGGAGTCATGTATGGTGATACATTAAGTAACCATACAGAACTTACAGCCGTATCGGATGCTGTAGTAGCAGCAATAGCCAAAGGAAAATTACGCAAACTCCAGACAGATAATAACCATAATCCATTATGGAAAAAGGCCATTGCCGCTATTCATGATATCTATTTAGGTAAATGCCCTGAAAAATTCACTTATAAAGGAAAAGAATACACTCCCCATTCATTCTTCGAATCAACAGGATTGAATCCAAATGATTACATTTCATTGACCTCGTACACCCACCATCCGTTCTACGAACCATTTGTTCTTGAAATTCAAGACAACTGGCGTTGGGGGCAATCATACAACCTTCCCATTGATGAATTCATGCAGGTTTTTGATAATGCCATTAATAACGGCTATCCAATCGCATGGGGATCTGATGTCAGTGAACAAGGCTTTACACGTGACGGCGTAGCTGTTATGCCCGATACGGAAAAAGTACAAGAACTAAGTGGATCAGACATGGCTCATTGGTTGAAAATGAAACCGGAAGAAAAGAAACTGAACACCAAACCACAACCTCAGAAATGGTGTACACAAGAAGAACGCCAGGAAGCTTATGACAATTGGGAAACAACCGATGATCATGGTATGTTGATTTACGGTATAGCTAAGGATCAAGAAGGAAACGACTATTATATGGTAAAGAATTCTTGGGGAAAAGCCGGAAAATACGATGGCTTATGGTATGCCTCTAAAGCATTCGTCCGTTACAAAACCATGAATATCGTAGTCAATAAAAATGCACTGCCTAAAGAAATTGCTAAAAAATTAGGTATCAAATAATCCGCTACTATACAATACTTTACCGCTAATTCCATAAAATATATATGGAATTAGCGGTTTTTTTATTTGTTTTTTCCTAACTTTACGGATTGATTGGGTAAGTATAACCAGAAAATGGTATTATCCCGTCTCCGAGAGCAGAAAAAAGAAAAAACAATATATAAAATGAATCACAAATGGAATTATCAACCTCCAAGCCAAGAACAGACAGAAGCAGCTAAAGCATTAGCCAAAGAAACAGGGATCAGCCCGATTCTTTGTAAGTTGTTGCTGGAAAGAGGTATAACCTCAGCAGCAGAGGCTAAAAGATTTTTCCGCCCCCAGCTTAACGAGCTACACGACCCATTCCTGATGAAGGATATGAGCATTGCTGTAGAACGGCTTAATCAAGCTATGGGCAGGAAAGAACGTATCATGGTTTATGGAGATTATGATGTAGACGGTACAACAGCTGTAGCATTGGTATACAAATTTCTCCAGCAGTTCTATTCGAACATTGACTACTATATTCCCGACCGATATAATGAGGCTACGGAGTATCAGTAAAAGGAGTGGATTATGCCTGTGAAACAGGTGTAAAACTCATTATTGTGTTAGATTGCGGTATTAAAGCCGTAGAGGAAATTGCTTATGCAAAAGAAAAAGGTATCGATTTCATCATCTGTGACCACCATGTGCCTGATGATATATTGCCACCAGCCGTAGCTATTCTGAATGCCAAACGGGCTGACAATACATATCCTTACGATCATCTTTCGGGATGTGGTGTAGGCTTCAAGTTCATGCAGGCTTTCGCTTTGAATAATGGCATTGAATTTCATCAACTAACTCCTTTATTAGATTTGGTTGCTGTCAGTGTAGCATCAGACATCGTACCTATCATGGGAGAGAACCGAGTGCTGACACACCACGGCTTAAAGCAGTTGAATTCCAATCCCAGTGTAGGTCTGAAAGCTATTATCGATGTATGCGGATTATCAGAAAAAGAAATTACCGTAGGTGATATCGTATTCAAGATAGGTCCGCGCATCAACGCATCCGGACGTATACAGAACGGAAAAGAGGCGGTGGAACTGCTCATAGAAAAGGACTTCTCGGCAGCATTGGAGAAAGCCAACCAAATCAACCAATACAATGAAACCCGTAAAGATCTGGATAAGACCATGACCGAAGAGGCCAACCAAATTGTAGACCACTTGGAAGGACTAGCAGACCGGCGTTCCATTGTCATCTATAATGAAGCGTGGCATAAAGGTGTTATCGGTATCGTAGCCTCACGCCTTACAGAGATTTATTACCGCCCGGCAGTTGTATTAACCCGTACAGATAATCTGGCAACTGGTTCCGCCCGTTCCGTATCAGGTTTCGATGTCTACAAAGCTATCGAACATTGTCGTGACTTGTTGGAAAACTTTGGAGGACACACTTATGCTGCAGGACTATCCATGAAAGTGGAAAATGTGGAAGAATTCACCCGTCGTTTTGAAACCTATGTCACAGAACATATTTTGCCGGAACAGACCAGTGCTGTAATTGATATTGATGCAGAAATTGACTTCCGGGATATCACTCCGAAGTTCCATGCCGACCTGAAAAAGTTCAATCCCTTCGGACCGGACAACCACAAACCAATCTTTTGTACACATAATGTATATGATTATGGAACCAGCAAAGTAGTAGGGCGTGATCAGGAACACATCAAGTTGGAATTGGTAGACAATAAATCAAACAATGTGATGAATGGCATCGCTTTCGGACAAAGTTCACAAGCACGCTATATCAAGACCAAACGTTCTTTTGATATTTGTTATACCATTGAAGAGAATACGCACAAACGTGGTGAAGTACAATTGCAAATAGAAGATATAAAACCCAGTGAGGAATAATGATAAAGATTTATCTTTGAAATATGTCAAAACTTTAATGACGTTATCAGACACTTATCAGAATAATAAGATGATAAGTCATTGGAGTTTTGACATAATTTTCTTATTTCCCTTCCAATGACCTATAAAGAAATTCTAAAACAATATTGGGGATATGATGACTTTCGGGGCATACAGAAAGAAATCATTGAAAGTATAGGCAACGGTCACGACACGCTAGGATTGATGCCTACCGGTGGCGGCAAATCCATTACCTTCCAAGTACCAGCTTTAGCACAACCCGGATTATGTTTGGTTATTACACCTCTTATTGCCCTGATGAAGGACCAAGTACGCAATTTACGCGACCGAGGTATCAAAGCTTTGGCAGTTTATTCAGGCATGACACGCGAAGAGATCATTGTTGCATTGGAAAACTGTATCTTCGGCGACTATAAATTCCTTTATATTTCTCCGGAAAGGCTGGATACTGAAATATTCCGTAGCAAACTACGGAACATGAAGGTAAGCATGATCACGGTAGATGAGTCACACTGTATCTCTCAATGGGGATATGATTTCCGCCCTGCTTATCTGAAAATTGCAGAAATTCGCGAGCTCCTTCCCGACATACCTGTATTGGCACTGACAGCAACTGCCACTCCGGAAGTAGTAACAGATATTCAAACAAAGCTAAACTTTAAAAAAGACAGTCAGGTTTTCCGAATGAGTTTCGAAAGAAAAAACTTGGCTTACATTGTACGTCCTACAGAAAATAAACAGGAAGAGCTATTACATATTTTAAATAGTGTGCCCGGCTGCGCCATTGTCTATACCCGCAACCGGAAACGTACACGTGAAATTGCCGAACTACTGGTCAATAACGGCATAACTGCCACTTTCTATCATGCCGGTTTGAATAATGATGTAAAAGATCAACGTCAAAAAAGCTGGCTCACCGGAGAAAGCCGTACTATGGTAGCAACCAACGCCTTCGGAATGGGTATCGACAAACCAGATGTACGTATCGTTATCCACATAGATATGCCTGATTCTCCTGAAGCCTATTTTCAAGAAGCCGGACGAGCAGGGCGCGACGGGCAGAAAGCATATGCTGTCCTGCTATACGCCCAAAGTGATAAAACCACCCTCAACAAACGTATCAGTGATACATTTCCCGACAAGGATTATATCCGAAAAGTGTACGAAGATATCAACTACTATTTTCAAATGGCCATGGGAGACGGTATGGGTTGCACCTTTGCTTTTAACTTGGATGAATTCTGTCGTAACTTCAAACATTTCCCCGTACAAGCCGACAGCGCTTTAAAGATTCTGACCCGTGCCGGATATTTAGAATATACAGACGAGCAAGATAATGCTTCACGTATTCTTTTCACGATGAAACGCGACGAACTCTATAAACTACACGAGAATGATACAGATACAGAGAAACTGATAAACATCATCTTGCGTTCTTATACAGGACTATTTACTGATTATGCCTATATTAACGAAGATTCCTTAGTAATCCGCTCCGGATTAACCCGCCAACGAATCTATGAAATTCTACTGGCGCTGACTCGTAGACATATCATACATTACATTCCACGGAAAAAGACACCTTATATTATATATACCCGTGAACGGCAAGAAAAGAATCGCCTTGCCCTAACTCGGGAAATATACGAAGACCGGAAAAAAAGCTATACCACCCGAATCAAGGCTATGATAGAATATGCCACAGCCGATGATAAATGTCGTAGCCGAATGCTACTCAGATATTTCGGAGAAAAGAACGAACACAACTGCGGACAATGTGATGTATGTCTTAACAAACATCATTCAGGAATAAAACAGGGAGAATTTCAAGAATTGGAACAACAAATCAAACAGCTATTGCAGGCAGGCGCCATGCCTGCTTCAGAACTACTGAACCAATTGAATAGCAATCGTGAAAAAGCGGAAAAGGTACTCTCCTACCTACTTTCCGAAGAAATAATACAATTAAAAGATGGAATTCTTTCTGTATAAATCGTATCTTTGCCATTGATTTATTAACCTTTTACCCCAACAGAACATGAAAAAAATGCATTTGGCAATCATTTGTCTTTTTACCGGTTGTACTATCTTTGCCCAAAACATAGATGTACAGCCCATCCCTCAACAAGTTTCCAAACAAGACGGACAAATCAATTTACCTGAAACTTACCAACTCTTGGGAGAAACTGAAGCCAATCCATATGCCGTACAAGAATTAAAAGATTTATTAGGTGGAAAACACCCGGCCAATACCGGTTTGCGCATTTATATAGGAGAAAAAGGAGACAAGTCCATCCGCAAGTTTACTCGTCAGATCCCCAACCAAAAGGAAGGTTATTATCTATCCATCAATAATAAGGAAATAATTCTGGCAGGAAACGATGAACGTGGAACCTACTATGCCTTGCAAACCTTAAAACAATTGCTCAAAGATAACCAATTACCGGTAATAGAGATACAAGACTATCCGGCCATACGCTACCGTGGTGTCGTAGAAGGATTTTACGGGACCCCCTGGAGCCATAATGCCCGTCTTCGCCAACTTCAATTTTATGGTGAAAACAAAATGAACACCTATATATACGGTCCTAAAGATGACCCTTACCATAGTTCTCCCAACTGGCGTCTGCCTTACCCCGAAAAAGAAGCAAAACAATTACAGGAATTAGTAAAAGTAGCTCAAGAAAACGAAGTCGATTTTGTTTGGGCTATCCATCCGGGACAAGACATCAAATGGAATAAGGAAGACCGTGAATTATTATTGGCAAAATTTGAAAAGATGTATCATCTCGGTGTCCGTTCTTTTGCCGTCTTCTTTGATGATATTTCAGGAGAAGGTACCAACCCTGTGAAACAAGCAGAACTGCTGAATTACATAGATGAACATTTTGTAAAAGTAAAACCGGATGTAACTCCCCTTATCATGTGTCCTACAGAATACAATAAAAGTTGGTCCGACCCTGCTAAAGGATATCTTACTACTTTAGGAGACAAACTGAATCCATCCATACAAATTATGTGGACAGGAGACCGGGTTATTTCCGATATTACCCAAGATGGTATTCAATGGATAAACGAACGGATTAAACGTCCGGCATATATATGGTGGAACTTTCCTGTTTCCGATTACGTTAGAGATCATCTGCTCATGGGACCAGTATATGGAAACGATACTCAAATAGCCAATCAGATGTCTGGCTTTGTAACTAATCCGATGGAACATGCCGAGGCTTCTAAAATAGCCATTTATAGTGTAGCCTCATACGCTTGGAATCCAACAAAATATAACAGTGAAAAAACTTGGAAAGACGCTATTATGAACATTTTGCCCGATGCTGCCACTGAACTGGAATTCTTTGCCGCCCATAATTCGGACTTAGGCCCCAACGGACATAAATATCGCCGAGAGGAATCTGTAAATCTCCAACCCACAGCGCAGAGCTTTACTGAAAGTTACATAAAAAATAAAAACTTACACTGAAAAAGACTTCTCTATTCTACAAGAAACCTTCAGCCAGATGGTTGAATCAAGTGATATTTTAGTCGCCCATGCTGATAAAAATCCGATTATAGTAGAAATCATGCCTTGGCTTTATCAGTTCAAACTATTGGGTGAAACCGGAAATGAAGTACTGGCAATGGTCAAAGCATACGACAAAAATGACCAATCTTTATTTATGCGTAAATACAAACACGTGAAAGCCTTGCAACAACAAATGTTTCAAATTGACCAGACATACAACCAAAACCCTTACCAGCCGGGTATAAAGACAGCAGGAAGAGTAATCAAGCCATTGATTGATCAAACTTTCGCCACCGTCACGCAATGCTATAACCAAAAATATAGCACACTGCTGAATGCTGAAACCGACTATATGCCGCATAAACTAATAAGCGATATCAGTCAGATAAAGAACTTACCTTTACAGGTAAAGATAAACCGCATTCAGATTTCTCCGGCGCTGGAAGTTATCAGATGGCCCGGTAATGGTTCATTGACTATCGAACTGGATCAAGTTTATCCCGGAGAAAATATAGAGATAGATTTCGGGAAACCGGAAATCGCAACTTGGGGAAGTCTTGAGATATCTGCAAATGGAAAAGACTGGAGTAAAGTAAACTTTACACAAGAAAACAACCGACTGACTGCCAGTTTACAACAGAAACCAATAAAGGCAGTACGTTTTACCAACATGCAGCATCAGGAACAAGAAATTTACCTCAGACGATTTATTATAACAATAGACAAATAAAACAACTATAAATTATGGGCTTATTTAAATCCTTATTCGGCGGAAACAACACCCCCGAAACCGAAAAAGAGAAAAATGATAAAAAGAACTTCGAGATTTTAAAATACGACGCATCCGCGCCCAACGTATGGGTAAACTACCTTATGCCATTAAATGTTTTGAAGAAGCAGTTGCCATCAACGATGAATTGGAAACACTCAGCCTGCTAGCCACTGCTTATACACAGGCAAACCGACTAGATGATGCCCGTATCACACTAGACCGCATGGCTACAAAAGATCCTGAACAAGTAAACACTTTCCTTTCACTAGCTGGCATCTGCTATATGCAGGAAGATTACGAAAATATGAAGGATGCCTGCCAAAAAGCTTTGGTTTTAGATAATAAGAACCCCCTATCTTTCTATTTGACAGCAAAAGCAGCTATCGGCATGAAAGATGATATCACCGCCATCGCTATGCTGACTAAAGCTATCGTATTGAAAGAAGATTATACCGAAGCATACCAGCTACGCGCTGAAGTACTTTGGAAAATGAAACAAGCAAAAGATGCTGCCGAAGATATACAAAAGTTGCTCAGCCTCAATCCCGACGACGAACAAGCCTTGCTTTTGAAAGGAGAAATTCTAGCCGCCACCAATGAACCGGAACAAGCACAAGAATGTTTTAATCAAGTATTGTCACTCAATCCGTTCAATGAAAAGGCCTATATCCTGTCAGGAGAACTATATCTGGTAAACAAAGATTTTGACAAAGCATTGGCTGTATATGATGAAGCCATTGAAATCAATCCCAACTTTGCCAAAGCATATCATGAACGAGGACGTATCAAATTACTTAAAGGAGACAAAGACGGATCTGTGGAAGATATGAAGAAAGCAATAGAACTGGCTCCTGAAAATGAAATGAATATTAGCGGTCAATACAATAATTATGAAAACATGACTAAGAATGTTCCGTTTTAAAAGCGGAACATTTCAATTCGTTTTATTGTTTATTTATATACAAAATAAGCAAAAAACACATGAGCGTAAAAGAACAGTATTGGAAATATTCCCTTATCACCATTATACTGGGATTAGACTTATTTTATTTATAAAAATGTCTCCTTTCATGGGAGGTATTTTAGGAGCATGCACCATTTACATCATGGTAAGAAAACAAATGTTTTATCTTACCCAAGAAAAACATTTCAAAAAAAGTATTACAGCCATTTTACTCTTGATAGAAGCCATCATGTGCTTTCTTGTACCTTTATCATTGGCTGTATGGTTACTGATCAATAAATTACAGACGGTAAACGTAGATACGACAGGTTTTATCCATACGGTAACCAATCTTGCCGATTGGCTTCATACCAAGACGGGATATGACTTACTAAGCGCAGAAAACATTTCATCCATAGCCTCCATTCTTCCTGCCATCGGACAGTTTCTGATGGGAAGTATCAGTAGCTTTGCCGTTAATGCTTTCGTATTGGTCTTTATTCTCTACTTCATGCTGATTGGCGGAATTCAAATGGAAAAATACATCTATGAGTTACTTCCCTTCAGCGATACAAACAAAAAAAATGTACTGAAAGAAATTAATATGATTGTCAGGAGTAATGCAATAGGTATTCCCTTACTGGCAGTCATTCAAGGAGGAATAGCTACATTAGGCTACTATTTGTTTGATGTACCCAGCGCGCTATTGTTTGGCTTCCTGACCTGCTTTGCCACCGTCATTCCTATTGTAGGAACGGCATTGGTATGGTTCCCGCTAGCCGCCTATCTTGCTCTTTCAGGAGATTGGACACATGCCGCCGGACTACTTCTTTATTGTGGATTAATTGTAACAAACATTGACAATCTAATTCGTTTTATTCTGCAAAAGAAGATGGCAGACACCCATCCACTCATCACCATTTTTGGAGTGGTCATCGGACTTTCCTTATTCGGATTCATGGGTGTCATATTCGGACCGTTATTATTATCCATCTTCATTTTATGCGTGAATATCTTTAAGACACAATACTTAAAATAATCACTTTATATATAGTTGATAAGCATCCGCCAGTTGTTTCATCGCCTTTTCAATGATACAACGCGGACTTGCCACGTTTAAACGCATAAAGCCAATGCCTTCCTTACCAAACATTTCCCCGTCATTCAATGCCAAATGCGCTTTATCTACAAAGAATTCATTCAAATCTTTCTGGCTCAACTCCAGTTCACGGCAATCCAACCAAACTAAATAAGAAGCCTCCGGACGAATGCCTTGATTTTAGGTGCATGTTTTTTCAAAAATTCGTCGACAAAATCTATATTTCCTTGTATATACGCCAAACATTGGTCAAGCCATTCCGTACCATGACTATAAGCAGCCTCAACAGAAAGAAAAGCAAAGACATGTCCCATATCCAACTCACCGGCATCCATATAGATACGGAAGCGTTTACGCAAATCTTCATTAAAAATAAGAGCATGTGAGGCAGATAGTCCCGGCATATTAAAAGCCTTGCTAGGAGACATAAAAGTAACGGAGTTCATTCGAGCCTTTTCACTGACAGTAGCAAAAGGACGATGCGTATGAGGAGGTAAAGTCAAATCCGCATGAATTTCATCCGAGAAGACCAATACTTTCTCATCATAACAGATATCAGCTATCGCTCGTAACTCTGCTTCAGTCCACACAACGCCACCCGGATTATGAGGATTACATAAAATAAAGAGCTTACAACCTTTAATTTGTTCACGAAAAGCATCCAAATCCATACGGTACATCCCGTTCTCCCATTTCAACGGATTTATGACCAAAGTACGCTCATTACGAGTCGTAACCCATGCAAAAGGATGATAAACAGGAGGTTGAATCATTACCTTATCCCCTTTCTGAGTAAAACAATTCATAGCCATACCGATGCCCGGTACAATGCCGGGAACAAAATTTATCACTTCCTTGGTCACGATCAAATCATAACGCTGTTTTACCCAGTTTATAATCGCATTATAATAGCTATCTGGTTTGCCGGTATACCCTAAAACTTCATTTTCGCAACGTTTACGAATAGCATCTGTTACAAAAGGAGCTGTGGCAAAATCCATATCAGCCACCCATAAAGGAATCAAATCCGTACGTCCCCAAATATGTTTCAGCCCTTCTACTTTCTCAGCAGACGTACCGCTGCGATCTATCACTTTATCAAAATTGTATTTCATTGTTTCTATTTTTAGGAATTGTCGCCCAAATATAGGAAATTTCTACATTGGGCGACATTAATATTCCTTTATTTTTTCAAGGCTTCAATTACCTGAGGCATCATTGTCCAAACAAAGTTTTCACTTTGTGCTGTATAAAAATTACCATCAACAACCGATCTCTCATCAGTAGCCATTCCTTTACTTACAGCCGGTTTTGCCAAAGGATGCACAGCTAATCTCTTTCCCTCTGTAATTCCAGCAAAATCAAACAGCAGGCCTGCAGCACAATGACCTATCAGGATCTTTCCCTTCCCGCAAATGCCTTCAAGACCGACATCAAGTCCACATTATAAGGTTTATCCGCATTTTGAGCAAATACGGGAACCGCATCCCCACAGGCAAAAACCAAAGCATCAAAATCATCTTCATGCCCTATAAGATTTGCAATCACATCATCGGCCACCAATTCAATGCCCGAGTTTGTTTTAATTTCCTTTGTTTCCGCCACTGCATACACCTTATAGGATATACCATTTTCAAAAAACGCTTCCAAATACTGGAACAAACCGAATCCGTTCACCGGATTTACCGCTAAAACAGCTACTTTCTTTGCCATAATCTTAACTTATTATAAGTGAAACAATAAATTTATCTAGTAGAACAATAGTTATCTTTAGTAAGTTTATTACTTTTGTAATGCAAATGTAAGTATCCTTCTTTCCAAAAACAAGAAGGCACCTGTAGATAAGGAACTTACATAGAGGTAACCATTGTTGAACGGCAAGCAAATAGAGAATATTAAAAAATGAAAAATTTTCATCCGGATAATAATTGCCCTGTACGGAATGTATTGTGCAGGCTTGGTGATAAATGGTCTATGCTGGTTCTTATCACATTAAATGCTAACGGAACCATGCGATTCTGCGACATTCATAAAACAATAGCCGATATCTCACAACGTATGCTGACTGTAACTCTGCGCACACTGGAAACTGACGGACTAGTGAGCCGGAAGGTGTATGCCGAAGTTCCGCCGCGAGTAGAATATGAACTGACAGAAAGAGGGAAAAGCTTAATACCACATATAGAAGGATTAGTAGATTGGGCTTTACAACAGATGCCGGGAATTATGGAAAGCAAGAGCCAAACAGGCACTGCCTAAAAAAAAATTGAAAAAAAGCTTCTTATTTATTTGTTTTTACTAGAAATATATTACTTTTGCAGCGTATTCAATAACAATAAGAACAAAATGAAAGCATTATACAATACATACTTTTTCTTCTTTTATTACTTTTACTTTAGCAACAAAGTGAAGCGGGAGTTTGTATGTGTACGTTAAACAATGATTAAAACAATGCGATAATAACAACGAAATCCCGCTTCCGGCAGAAGCGGGATTTTTTTATAATATATATACGAATGAAAAAGATAGCAATACAAGGTGTACCGGGCTCGTATCACGACATTGCCGCCCACAAGTTCTTCCCCGGAGAAGAGATCGAACTAATCTGCTGTTCCACGTTCGAAGAAGTCTTTGCGAACATAAAGCAGGATAGCAATGTAATTGGTATGCTCGCTATCGAGAACACCATTGCAGGCAGTTTGCTGCACAACTATGAGTTACTGCGCGAAAGCGGCATGACCATTGTCGGCGAACACAAACTACGCATCAAACACAGCTTCATGTGCTTGCCGGACGACAATTGGGAAACACTGACAGAAGTCAACTCCCACCCTGTTGCCTTGGCACAATGCCGTGAATTCCTGATACAACATCCCAAACTGAAAATAGTAGAAACGGAAGATACGGCAGGAAGTGCGGAAGCCATCAAACGGGAAAATCTGAAAGGACACGCCGCTATCTGCTCCAGATACGCCGCCGATTTGTACGGAATGAAAGTATTGGAAGAAGGCATCGAAACAAACAAACACAACTTCACGCGTTTCCTTGTAGTGGCCGACCCATGGAAAGCCGATGACTTACGTGAACGTTCGAAAGTAAACAAGGCCAACATCGTCTTCTCCCTCCCCCACAACGAAGGAAGCCTGTCGCAAGTGCTCTCTATCTTTTCTTTCTATAAAATAAATCTGACCAAGATTCAATCATTACCGATTATAGGCCGCGAATGGGAATATCTGTTCTATGTAGACGTAATTTTCAATGATTATTTAAGATACAAGCAGTCTATCGACGCCGTTTCACCATTGACAAAAGAACTTAAAATATTAGGAGAATATGCAGAAGGAACATCAACCATATAATATTCAGCCGGCAGACCGTCTGGCGAATGTTAGCGAATACTACTTCAGCCGTAAACTGAAAGAAGTGGCACAAATGAATGCCGAAGGTAAGAATGTAATCAGTTTGGGTATCGGAAGCCCTGATATGCCTCCTTCGGAAGAAACCGTCAATGTGTTGTGCGAACAGGCAAAGCGTCCTGATGCGCACGGATACCAACCTACTGTCGGCATTCCTGAATTACGCAAAGCCATGGCCGACTGGTACAAGCGTTGGTATCATGTAGAACTTGATCCGGCAACCGAAATCCAGCCGCTCATCGGTTCCAAAGAAGGTATCCTGCATGTGACGCTGGCATTGGTCAATCCGGGTGATCAGGTATTGGTTCCCAATCCGGGGTATCCTACCTACACCTCTTTAAATAAAATATTAGGCAGTGAGATTGTGAACTATAACCTGCGCGAAGACAACCATTGGCAACCCGATTTTGATGAACTGGAGAAGATGGACTTGAGCCGCGTCAAGATTATGTGGACCAACTATCCCAATATGCCGACCGGAGCGAACGCCACGATGGAACTGTATGAAAAGCTGGTAAACTTTGCACGCCGCCATAATATTGTGATTGTAAACGACAACCCATACAGCTTTATCCTGAACAAGAAACCACTGAGTATTCTTAATGTGCCCGGAGCCAAAGAATGCTGCATCGAGTTCAACTCTATGAGCAAGAGCCACAATATGCCCGGCTGGCGTGTGGGAATGCTTGCCACCAATGCGCAGTTTGTACAATGGATATTGAAAATAAAGAGTAATATTGATTCAGGAACTTTCCGCCCCATGCAACTGCCGCCGCACAAGCTTACAACAACAGTGTGGAATGGCACGAAGAAGCAAACGTCAATGTATATAGCCGTCGCCGCCAACTGGCAGAAGAGATTATGAAAGTACTCGGTTGTAGCTTTGATCGCAATCAGGTAGGTATGTTCCTTTGGGGACGCATTCCCGAATCTTACAATGATGTAGAAGAACTGACCGAAAAAGTTTTGCACGAAGCACGTGTGTTCATTACTCCGGGCTTTATCTTCGGCAGCAACGGCAAACGCTATATCCGTATTTCCCTCTGTGCCAAAGAAGAAAAGCTGGCAGAAGCACTGGAAAGAATTAAAAAGATAATGTAACAAAACAAAATATCAGATTATGGAATTAGATTTAAAACCCATCGAACTTCCGGGAATTGAAAAGAAACGCCCGATGATTATCGCCGGCCCATGTAGTGCCGAAACCGAAGAACAAGTAATGGATACCGCCACTATGCTGGCCAATAAAGGCATTAAGATTTTCCGTGCCGGCATCTGGAAACCGCGTACCAAACCGGGAGGTTTCGAAGGCATCGGTGTAGATGGCCTGGCATGGCTGAAACGTGTGAAACAGGAAACCGGTATGTATGTTGCCACCGAAGTAGCTACTGCCAAACACGTTTACGAATGTTTAAAGGCAGGTATTGATGTGCTTTGGATTGGCGCACGCACCACTGCCAATCCGTTTGCCGTGCAGGAAATTGCCGATGCACTGAAAGGTGTGGATATTCCTATATTGATTAAAAACCCTGTCAACCCTGACCTTGAATTGTGGATTGGAGCTTTCGAGCGCATCAACAATGCAGGTTTGAAGCAACTGGGTGCTATCCATCGCGGATTCTCTTCTTATGATAAAAAGATTTACCGTAACCTACCCCAATGGCATATCCCTATCGAATTGCGCCGCCGCATTCCCGAACTGCCTATTTTCTGTGACCCCAGCCATATCGGTGGCAAGCGCGAGTTGGTAGCTCCTCTCTGCCAGCAGGCGATGGACTTAGGTTTTGACGGCTTAATCGTAGAATCACACTGCAATCCCGACTGTGCATGGAGCGATGCCGCCCAACAAGTCACTCCCGATGTGCTGGACTACATCCTAAATCTGCTGGTCATCCGCAAAGAAACCCAAACAACTGAAAACCTGGGTGAACTGCGTAACCAAATTGATGATTGCGACAATGAGATTATCGAAGTATTGGCAAAACGTATGCGTGTCTGCCGTGAAATCGGTACATTCAAGAAAGAACATGATATGACCATTCTACAGACAGGTCGTTACAATGAGATTTTGGACAAGCGCGGTGCACAAGGTTCATTGTGCGGCATGGATTCAGAATTCATTAAAAAAGTATTCGAAGCCATCCACGAAGAAAGCGTAAGGCAACAAATGGAAATCATTAATAAATAAATACAAAAGAGTATATCAAGACTCTGAAATGCTATCATTTCATTTTTATCATTCTGAACTTTGCGAAGAATGTACATACATAAAGTATGCTGCTAACAGATTCTTCACTATTGTTCAGAATGATAAAATGATAAGCAAATTTACTTTTGCAGTATCCCATATCACCTTTTCCGGAGATAAGAAACAGAAGTTTATTTATTCTTTAATCTCCGATTAACTCTTTTATTTTTACTTGCTGAAAAACCATCTGTGCCTGGCTGCTTTCATACAATATCCCAATAGTTTCCTCGTCAACAGAAGTAATACAAGAATATCCGAAACCGCCATATTCATCAAGCAGAATTTTTCTTTCCTCCGGCCATGTTTTTCCGTCATCCAGACTGACCTTCAATGTCATGTGATCCCGACTATTATACGATTCAGGATTACAAAATAAAAGGATGACTTCTCCATACCGTTTTCTTCTATAAAGATGTTTATGGATACTTGCCATACAAGTAGGTTCAACCAATGCATTACGGGAAGTGGAATGTTCTACCCATGTTTCACCCAAATCAGCAGTTACACAAATTCTACGTCCATTTATCTCCTTATTACCATAATTCCGATTATCACGCATATTAAGCATGATATTTCCATCTTGCAGCTGCACAGCCATACATTCTGTCGTATTATGATAGGCAGGCTTACCGGCTGTCCACGTTTTCCCTCCATCCCTACTCCAGGTATATTCGAAAAAGGCATTCCATCCTTATCCCGTCCTTGAGTAGGAAAGACCAAAGTTCCGTCTTTCAATGTAATTCCATGCCCCGGTGCCGGTGCATAAAGCCACCATTCCGGACGCTTTGTATTCCGGGTAATATTTATCGGTTCACTCCATGTCCGTCCTTCATCGGTACTTTTAGTAATTAAGAATTGAGATGTTTCTTTCACCTCCAGTCCCGGTTGAGAACCTTTCGCATGCCATTGATGAATCCAACGCGTACTATCCTGGGTCATACCTTCTACCCATTTCCCCGTTTTTCCATCTAAAACACCATGCATCCACAGTCCTGCCACATAGATATCTCCAGTCTTTTCATCCACCAAAATGCAAGCATCACTTACTCCATTATATTTTTCAGGCAAGCCACCCCAAGTCTTCATGTCCAGGACAACCTGCATAGGCTGCCAAGTTTCACCACCGTCAAAACTACGATTCAAAGCAATATCAATATTACCTTGCAAGTCGCGCGAGGTATCATAACGTGCATCGTAAACAGCCAGTAATGTTCCGTTCTTTGAAGTAGCGATGCCCGGAATACGGGAAGTATTCACTCCATCTTGTCCAAACTGACGTACAGCCACACCAAGACGCAAATCCACCAAAGAGCCATCCAGCAAAACTTCTCCTTTTCCCTTCACTGTTTTTACCGAAGAGCAAGCCAATCGGACACGGTGAGAAAGATTGACCTGGTCCTTCAATTTCAACGTCACCCAGACAAGGGTCGTATCGTCTTTCAAGACCAAAGGTTCCTTGAAAGAAACTTTTTCAGAAACTTGCATGGGAAGCGTTAACGGATGTTCAACAGACAATGTTCCATCCGCAGCCGAAGCATAAAGCCTGATATGTTCAATATCCGTTAAGTCTGTACTCCCTTTCAAAGAGCAAACAATTTCCCGGACAGCACAATCACCCGAAGCTGTTTGACAAACTCCAATCTCAGTACAGGATTCGCTTCTTTCAGTGTTAATACAGGTAAAACAGGCTGTCTTACAATAACTTTCACAGGCGATGCCCACAGACCACCAATCATAAAAACAAATACAATCAAAAAAAAATAAATACGATACTTCATGACTTTATATATTTCCATTATATCCCGATTAAAAGAACTTCTATCATAAAGTGCTGTTCTTCTCTCCTTCATATCAATTAGACTGAATCCATATCATGGGATTCCTTCAACTTTTCCCGTTCCGACATAAAAATCTTATAAACCGCAAAATGACGTTCCAATGCGTCACGATACCCCGCTTCATCATTCTTCTTTATATATTCCAAAAGGTCGGCATGAGTGACCAAATCGCCGTTTTTCTTCATTTCGACATTGATAGGCTCAAGAAACCTTTTGAATTTATCCTTTACAAATACCATCACCGGATGAATGATCTCCTGAAATTCCCGGATAGTCTTATTTCCGGTAATCTCATAAAGTTTAGCATGAAAAGTAAATTCACTTATAGGCGCATACTCATTATTTTCAAACACAATACCCAAACGCACTATTTCTTCTAATTCCACAATATCTTCAGGTGTAATATTCCGAAACAGATCACTACATATACCTATTTCCAAAGCTATCCTAAAGCCAAGTATATCAAATAATGAATCCTCGCTCAAAATACGAGGGTCAACCACCCGCTTCATTCCACCTAAAATAGAAGGTTCTGTCAGAATCATCCCTTTCCGGTACGTGTTTCTATCATCCCCATCATTTTTAAACGGCTCAAAGCTTCACGTAACACACTACGTGCCACCCCTAGAGCAGCCGCCAAATCCAACTCATTGGGAATAGAATCTCCTATACGCAAATCATGCTCACGAAAATAATTCAGCAAGCTGTCCTCAACCTGGTCAACTAAAGTTACAGCCTGATTATGAAGTTTCAAATTATACATCTGACTGATATTTAAAGTTAGCGAATTCAATTTATCTTATTTGTCTGACAAATAAATATATTTTAAGCTTTAAGTACAAGAAAGACAGTTACCAGTTCATTCACCTTTAACCATGTTTAAGCAAAGGAGAGCAATATTATTACATTTAAACAAATGAAAAGTCTATGAGGATTCTTCTAAATCATAAGACATGGAGGATTTCTCATCAAGAAAATACAAAAAAATCTTTTTTTTGATTTGCACCTTAAATAAAAGTATTACTTTTGCCCTCAAATTTAGAACAAAAAGAAATCAGGCTTATGAATTTGTTTACTTATACATATTATTCTTATTATTACTTTTACTTCGGCAAGAAAGTAGAGTGGGAGTTTGTATGTATGAAATAACAGATAATAAATACTGAAATTGAAAAAGATACGTTGGATCCCGCTCCTAAAATGGATGCGGGATTTTTTTGTAACACTATAAATTTAGGACATTAATAAATAAACATAGAAAGATTATGAGAATTCTAATTTTAGGAGCCGGTAAAATGGGCTCCTTCTTTACCGATGTATTGAGCTTCCAGCACGAAACCGCTGTATTTGATGTAGACCCGAAACGCCTTCGTTTCGTTTACAACACCTACCGATATACCACACTCGAAGAGATTGAAGAATTCAAGCCCGAACTGGTTATCAATGCGGCAACCGTGAAATATACGCTGGATGCTTTTCACCAAGTATTGCCCGCTCTCCCCAAGGATTGCATCATCAGCGATATTGCTCGGTAAAGACCGGACTGAAAGAGTTTTATGACCAATGCGGATTCCGTTATGTATCTACCCACCCCATGTTCGGTCCCACATTTGCCAACCTTGACAAACTGAGCACCGAAAATGCCATCATCATCAGCGAAGGCGACCATCTGGTAAAATCTTCTTCAAGGACTTATACCAAAACCTTGGTCTGAACATCTTTGAATATACCTTTGAAGAGCACGATGAGACAGTGGCCTATTCGCTATCCATCCCTTTTGTTTCCACTTTCGTTTTTGCGGCAGTGATGAAGCATCAGGACGCTCCCGGTACTACTTTCAAACGCCACATGAAGATAGCCAAAGGAGTATTGAACGAAGACGACTACCTGTTGCAGGAAATTTTATTCAATCCCCGCACCCCTGCACAGGTAGAAGGTATCCGTACAGAATTAAATGAGCTGTTGGATATCATCAACAAGAAAGATGCTGCGGGGATGCGTGCCTATCTTAGCAAGATTCGAGAAAAGATTAAATAACGCATCAGTATAACATAGAAGAGGATGTCAAAGCTTCAACAAGACTTTTGGCATCCTCTTTTTTATTTTATCCATAAAGATGGCTTATCAACATACGACACAACAGCCACACCATCAGATGCTCTGCCGCATAACACCAACCAGACAGGATTGGGTGCCGGACCGAAATGAATCTCCCTCAACGGTGCATCACACGCAGGGCATTTCAACGGCAAACGTTTCTTTATTTCTCCCATATCATTTCAGTTTTTTCACAAATGTACTGACAGAAGCTATCAAAGTACTGTTCACCGGCAGAGAAGGATTCCCGTAAGTAAGCATCTGCTGCTGTACGGCCTTTGATTCACAATCTTTCAGCACATGGTTCATCTTATCAATCAAAAGCAGTTCGGCAGCCGGGCAACCCTTTTTCAGAAGTTCGGCATCCTCCACCGAAACCTGAATATCATTTTTACCCTGAACAATGAGGACCGGCACTTTGACGGAAGCAATCACCGTCCGGGGATTATACTTGAACCAGGAAATCAAATAAGGCTGGACAGAAGCCCGATACAATGATTGCAGATAAGCCGGCACGTCACTCACTTCCTTGCCGTTTTTCAAGGACCCGTTAATGGATGCCACCTCCTTCCGCACCGCTTCCGGATTCTGTTGAGCGGTCACTTGCGCCTCTATAATCTCGTAGGCAGGACGCCCCGCACCGGCAACCGAGATATAGCCTTTCACCTTCGGCCGGTTCTGACAGGCCAGCATTCCAATCAGCGCCCCTTCGCTATGTCCTGCCACCGTGATTGTCGTAAAACGTTTCTCTTTCGCCAGGTAATCAATCCAGCCCGTCACATCATTCACATAATCTTCAAAACGAAGTTTCGATTCCTCCTTACCTGCCGACGCACTGGTTCCTATCCCCCGCTTGTCAAAGCGCAAGGAAGCGATGCCGTTTGCCGCCAAGCCTTCCGCCAGAAACTTCAACGAATTATTCCTCAAATTGCCAATGGCTGAATTACCATCCATATCCGTAGGTCCGGAGCCGGCTATAATAAGCACCACCGGACAGGTTTTCACCCCACCGGGCAAAAGCATTTTTCCTTTGATTTGTCCTTCCTTGGTGTTCAACACCACATTTTCTTCCAAAGGAAGCACTTGTGCCCGACAACAAAGACCGCACAGGAAAAATAAACCGGCTAAAATAAAATTCAAGTGTTTCATCTATTACGTATTTTAAGATTATCCATTTAACAAATATAGTGATTGTATTGAATAAAGCGAATCAATATTTGAATGTTGTTAAGCATCAGTTTTATTTTATTCAATACTATTCTATTTTATCTTCAACATAGATAGAATCAAGTCGTTTTGTCACTAAAAAAAGAACCGTTATACACGCCAACTTTTGCTGGGAGAAAATAAATCTGTAACTAATTAAAAAAAAGGATTTTTTATCATTTTCCTTTTCTTATTCATCCAAACAAACTATCTTTGCCATGTTTTGTTCCGCGTACCTCCGACTGATGCGAGGAAGCGGATGAAAAGGGAATCAGGTGCAAGTCCTGAACAGTCCCGCTGCTGTAAGCTCCATCTACCCCTATAAGGGATAGGTTTACTTATCCACTCACGCCACTGCCTGTATATATAATAAGGTGGGAAGGCAAGTAAACAGGAGTAAGTCAGAAGACCTGCAAAACGTAAAGTCATCGACCGTCGCTTTCGAGGAAAGAGCAGCGGTAAGAATGCGGTATTTATTCATTAATATGTTTTTTTAAATGAAAGGAAATAACCAGGCTTATAAGCTATGGCTTTGTCTGCTTTGCAGCTTTCTCCTATTGCCGCTTGAAATACAGGCACAGGAGAAAGGAGATTCCATCACCGGAAAAGTGCATAAAATAGATGAAGTTACGGTTACAGCTGAACGTACCAAGCAACAGGTTAAAAGTAGCAGTCCCTTCCAACAACTCAACAAGAAGCAATTGCAACAACAAGGCATTACGGATATTGCTGATGCTTTACGTCGCTTTTCAGGAGTCAACATAAAGGATTATGGGGGTGCAGGAGGAATGAAAACTATCTCCGTCCGGAGTTTAGGAGCCAAACATACAGCCGTAGTTTATGACGGGGTTACACTCAGTGATTGTCAAAGCGGACAAATAGACTTGTCTCGTTTCTCTATTGACAATATTCAACAAATTTCACTGACCATTGGGGACAATGAAGATATTTTTGTACCGGCACGTACAGTTGCTTCTGCTGCCGCCTTAAAATTACAAAGCATATCCCCGGATTTTTCAAACAAAAAAAATCACTTGACGGGACAGATAAAGACAGGTTCTTTCGGGATGATTAATCCCCTTATCCGCTACGAACAAAAGTTTAACGAAAAGATTTCAGCATCTACCACTGGTGAATTTATGAGGGCAGATAACCTATATCCTTTCACTTTAGTCAACGGAGATTATGTTTCCAAAGAAAAACGCTATAACAACAACATTCAAACCTACAGAGGAGAACTGAATCTTTACATCAGCCTAATAACAGAAGCACACTGAACGGAAAGATTTATTATTACGATACAAATCAGCAATTACCCGGTGCAGTCATTCTTTACAACGCGAAAAGCCGTGAGAAGTTACGCGAACGAAATTTCTTTTCACAAGTACATTACCGTACTTATTGGGAAAATAATCTTTCTTTGTTAATCAATGGGAAATTTAACTGGAGCCAATCTCATTACCACGATGAAGGAGGAAAATACCCCGGAGGAGAATTAAACGATCGTTATTTCCAACGAGAATACTATACATCAGGAGCATTACTATATACTCCGACTAGTCACTGGAGCATGGTTTATGCGGCAGATTACATATATAATAACCTAAATGCCAATACTCCTAACAATACAAGCCCTTACCGGCATTCTATATTACAAACAGCAACTCTCCGATATCAAACTGATAACATAACAGCTGTTGCCATACTACTCGGATCGATATATCTTAATGGTGCAAAAGAAGGAAACGGAGCTGAGAACCGGCGAAAATTATCCCCTTCCTTCTCTTTTTCATGGAAACCTTGTACAGACGGACAGCTATACCTTCGGGCTTCCTATAAAGACATATTCAGAGTGGCTACTTTTTCTGAAAACTACTTTGACCGGATGGGTAGCCGTGACCTTCGTCCCGAAAAGGCTCAACAATATAATATAGGTATCACTTACCAGAACAACTTTACAAGCTGGCTACCAGCAATCAGTCTGACATTGGATGGGTATTATAATAAGGTAAAAGATAAAATTGTGGCAATGCCTATAATATGTTTATCTGGAATATGGTAAATTTAGGCAAAGTAGAAATTTGGGGAGTAGATGCCAATATAAACACCACTTTCCAACTGGCAAAACATTATTCCTTACTATTGACCGGAAACTATACCTATCAATATGCAGTAGATAAAACAGACCCGGAAGTCGTATATTACAAACATCAGATTGCATATACCCACGTCATAGCGCAGGTGCTTCTTTAGCCTTGGAAAATCCTTTCATAAATGCTTCTCTTCATGCTACGGGTGTGAGCAAACGGTATATTGCATCCGAAAATCGTCCAAGTAATGAAATGGATGGATATATAGAATACGGCCTTTCATTATACCGCAGCTTCAAGATAAAGAAGTTTACATACAATCTTCGGGGAGATATTATTAATTTGGGAAATAAACAATATGACATAGTGAAAAGCTACCCGATGCCGGGTAGAAGCTATAAACTAACTTGCAGTATTCATTTTTAAAAATTATATAAGTATGAAATTCAAACATTTATTTTTTGCAGCAGCCTTATTTAGTATAGCCCCGCTGTTCTGTGCTTGTAACGATGATGACAATGAGATCGAAGTTCCTAGAGATCCGGAAGAAGACCCTTCTTCACAACCCGACACGACTCCTGAAGCAACTTCGCCAACCGAGGCAACAGGCTTGTACGTTATTAATGCAGGTAATCTTAGCAACAATGTTAATGGAACACTTTCTTTTATTAACTTTGAAAAAGGAACAGCAAGCAACAATGTATTTTTTGACATAAACAAAAGAAGTTTGGGAGGTACCCCTCAAGATGCAATAGTATATGGTTCGAAAATGTATATTGCCATATATGGTTCAAATATTATAGAAATAGTAGACAAAAATACAGCTAAATCCATCAAACAGATTGTTCCGACATCCACTCAAGGGGAAGGTCCACGTGATATTATAGCTGCTAATGGAAAAGTATATGTTTCTATGTATGATGGATATGTTTCTCGTATCGACACTCTTAGCCTAACTATTGATGCTACATTAAAAGTTGGTCCAAATCCAGAAGAGATGACAGTGGGCAACGGCTACCTGTATGTTGCTAACTCAGACGGAATGAATTATGGTGCAGATTATGCAAATGGAAAAAGTGTTTCTAAAATAGGCCTAAAGACATTTACAGAAGCAAAAAGAATACCCGTAGGACTAAATCCCACTAAAATTTGTTCTACTACGGAAGGAAACGTATATGTCTTAGCAATGGGTAATTATAATGACATATCAGCTAAAGTACAAAAAATTGACAATATGAATATTGTTACAGATGTAACGGAAGCAACATTAATGACTGTAAAAGATAATACCCTTTACCTTATCAATGCTCCTTATGGCGCAACGGAAAATACTTATTTCAGTATAGATACAAAAACAGGAAATGAAACAAAAAATTTAATAGATCAACCTGTTGATAGCCCTTGTGGCATCGCAGTCAATCCATTTACCGGAAATATTTATATCAGTTCTTACAATATGGTTGGAGGATGGCCAAGTTATACCACTGATGGCTATGTAAACGAATATTCGGCAAACGGCAAATTTACAAACAAATACGATGTAGGGGTAGTCCATGCGGATTAACCTTCTTACTGAAATAATAAAATATGGTTTTGCTTCTCTTCACTTTTGATGAAGGAAGCAAAACTACAATTATTTCCTTCATAAATTAAATAATCTCATAAAACTTTCCTCATTTTTGATAGCCGTGTAGAGATTATCAGCCCGGGATGCCTTCCCGATGGGCTGACGGTGGAAAGCATCAAACTGGGAAGCGCCGTAGTACGCAATCCTTTCATTGCCAATTTCTGTGCTAAAACGATGCCTTATCGCGGGCTGGGCTCGGGGATTATACGTGCACTTCAAGAAGAGCCGAATATAAAATTCATTAATGAGCCGGCAGGAATGCAGTTCATTTCAATAATAGACAGAATCGCTGATGAGGGAGTAAACGAACTTGAGAGCCTTATCCTCACCTTCTTGGAAAAGAAACCCGGTGCAAAAGGATATGAAATTGCAGAATATATCCAAAAAGGAGCTGCTACGACAGAGCGTTATTTACGATCACTGAAAGATAAAGAATTAATAGAATACAAAGGTTCCCGTAAAACCGGCGGATATTATAAAAAATAACATGAAACAAGTAATCCTATTCACCTTCTTGCTTGCCCTTCTTTCCTCCTGCGGCGGAAGAAGCAAGACTGCTTCTATTATAGAAGCAGAAAAAGCAATCCCTTTGCGTTATGCAGAAAACCTCAGCCTGTCTGCAACCGAAGACTATACCATTGCCCGCCTGCGCAATCCTTGGGATACGACCCGGATACTGCATACCTACGTCTTGGTTGACAAAGAAAAGTCCCTGCCTGCCGACTTGCCGGAAGGGACGCTTGTCCGCACTCCATTGAGCAAGGCCGTTGTTTACTCATCCGTACATTGCGGATTGCTCAACCAGATTGGTGCTTTGAAAAGTATTGGAGGAGTCTGCGATTTGAAGTATATCAAACTGCAAGAAGTGCAGGATGGCTGCCGCACAGGAAGCATCGCCGATGTAGGGAATGGAATGAACCCGGATATAGAAAAGATAATCGACCTGCACCCCGATGCCATTATGCTCTCCCCTTTCGAGAACAGTGGCGGATACGGACGGGTGGAGAAACTCAACATCCCCATTATAGAATGTGCAGACTACATGGAAACTTCGGCATTGGGACGTGCCGAATGGATGCGTTTCTACGGCCTTCTGTTCGGTGAGGCACAAAAAGCGGACAGCTTGTTTGCCGAGGTGGAAAAAAACTATAATGAGCTGAAAGCATTGGTTGCTCCCCTTTCATACGCACCGAGCGTTATCAGCGAACTGAAAAATGGTTCGGCATGGTATGTTCCAGGAGGTAAAAGCACCTCTGCACGCATCTATGCGGATGCCGGGGCCAATTATGTGTTTGCCGATGACGAGCATAGCGGTTCTGTTCCCCTACCTTCGAAACCGTGTTTGACAAAGGTCAGAATGCAGATTTCTGGCTCATCAAATATAATCAGCCATTGACAAGACTTATAAGGAATTGGAGCAGGACTATGCTCCATACACCGGTTTCCGTGCATTCAAGGAACGCAACATTTATGGATGCAACACAGGGAAGGTAGACTTTTACGAAGATTCCCCTTTCCATCCCGACCGATTACTGAAAGATTTGATAAAAATATTCCATCCTACGCTTTTAGAAGGGTATGAATTAAAATATTTCACTAAATTAGCGGAGTAAATCACCGTAGGGTTATGTCAAAACGTGGATAATGCTGCCCCTACAGCTGACGATGGGATAGGCCGGGTTAGTTTTGACACACTCCCTACAGTGGGCGTAACCCCAAACAGTATCAATGAATAACAAAGGAACAAAATACGGTATCATACTGCTCCTCCTCATCCTTGCATTGACAGGAGCCAACCTGTTGTTCGGCTCGGTAAACATCCCTGCCGAGGCGGTGTGGCATATCCTTACAGGCAATGAAGTAGAAAAGGCGAGTTGGAGTTTCATAGTCTGGGAATCCCGCCTGCCGCAAGCCATTACCGCCCTCCTTTGCGGAATGGCACTCGCAGCATCGGGACTGATGTTGCAAACCACATTCAATAATCCTTTGGCCGACCCTTCCATACTGGGCATCAGTTCGGGAGCCAGTTTGGGAGTTGCTTGGTCATGCTGGCAGGCGCAGGTACGATTACTGCCGGAGTATTCACTTTATCCGGATTCCTGTCCGTCATTATCGGAGCATTCATAGGCTCCATGCTGGTGATGGGAATCATCCTGTTCTTCTCCACTTTGATAAAAAACAGCATCATGCTGCTCATTATAGGTATCATGATAGGGTATATCACTTCATCTGCCATCTCCCTGCTCAACTTTTTCTCCACGGCAGAAGGGGTGCATTCCTACATGATTTGGGGAATGGGAAACTTTGGAGGAGTATCTTTGCAGCAGCTTCCCTTTTTCTCCTTGGTCACAGCGGCGGGACTGCTGATTACCATACTGCTGATAAAGCCTCTGAATGCCCTGCTGCTGGGAACACGCTATGCCGAAAACCTGGGAATCAACATCCGCCGTACACGTAACCTGCTGCTTGTTGCCACCGGATTACTGACAGCGACGACCACCGCTTTCTGCGGCCCGATTTCCTTTATCGGACTGGCCGTGCCGCACATTGCCCGCCTCATGCTGGGAACCTCCAACCATAATTCTCTGCTACCTGTCACCATGCTGACGGGAGGAGCCATTGCCCTGCTCTGCAACTTCATCTGCATTCTGCCGGGCGAAGCAGGCATCATTCCGCTGAATGCCGTCACTCCGGTCATTGGTGCGCCCATTATTATTTATGTCATTGTGAACCAACGTAAAATCCAGTACTTCAACTGATGGAAAAGCAAGCTGTCATCACCGCCACAGACCTGTGCATAGGTTATCGTACCCACAAAGGAGAAAAGAAAGTGCACGAACACCTTTCTTTCGGACTCTATCCGGGAGAACTGACCAGTCTGCTTGGAGCAAACGGGGCCGGAAAATCGACTTTACTCCGCACCCTGTCCGCTTCGCAACCTTCACTGGCAGGAGATTTGCAATTGCTGGGCAAGCCTTTGCAGCAGTATTCGGAAAAGGAACGTTCGCGCACCATCGGTGTGGTCCTGACAGACAAGACACAAGCCGGAGGGCTGACCGTGTATGACTGGTAGCTTTGGGACGCCAGCCGCATACAGGCTTCTTCGGACGGCTCCATCCCAAAGACCATCTCATTATCAAAGAGGCATTGGATGCCGTAGGCATTGCCCACAAAGCCGAAAGCTACACCGCCGAACTTTCAGACGGAGAACGGCAAAAGGTAATGATAGCCAAAGCATTGGTTCAGGAATGTCCGCTTATCATCTTGGATGAGCCGACCGCTTTTCTGGACGTGGTGAGCCGCATAGAAATCATGACTTTGCTGCATCAGTTGGCGGTGGAGCAAAACAAGGCCATCCTGCTATCCACCCATGACATAGAACAAGCCCTGGTACTGTCGGACAAACTTTGGCTGCTGTCCAAAGAAACAGGACTGCAATGCGGAGTGACGGAAGATATGATTCTGAACCATCGGATGGACACGCTGTTCTCACACGGTAATATCCGGTTCGATTATGATCATGGCATCTACTATCCAACCGTGAATGGAAAGCAGGAAATAACGGTGGAAGCGACAGACGAAACCTTATTGCACTGGACTATCAACGCACTGAACCGTCACGGATATACTTGTCTGCAAACCCAAAACGCTCCTGCCGGTCTGCCCCATCTACAAGTCATCGCTCCCGATGCCTTGTACCTCACCTGGGGCGGGAAACAACGGACATTCACTTCGTTCGGGAAGTTGCTGGAAGAAATAAAATAAAGACACGCATCAACCATTCCGGATTACGCGCAGTATCTCTCTGTAAATCAACAATATAATGTGAAAAAACATTCTAAATTCCCCTGAAACGGTTTTCCATTCTCCGCTATCAAATTCGGCTTGACGTATATCGGTTGTTCTAATTCCTGTGCCATAGTTGCGGTTACTTCCTTGCAGGAGAGCGTCATAAGGCTTATTTTTGCCCATCTGCATTTGTTGCTTCACCCAAGTGAAGAGGCGATTTCACTTAGATGAACAGCCGTTTTCGCCTAAGTGAAACAGTTGCTTCACCCAAGTGAAATATCAAATGAAACGGAGTGAAAGATACGGTAGGAACAAACTTTGTTACATACGTAACAGGATTCGATAGCCGGAAGCATACCGATTGAAGGAGGTTTGAGATTCTTTTACACAGAAAGTAACTAGTAATGAGCACGTTGCTGTGACGGAACTTTTTGTTCTTTATGTAGGGATATTCAGTAAATGTCCCTATTTGTGGAGGAATACCTAAAGATACAAAAAGCCAACTAACTCGCAAGACATTGTGTATGAATTAGTTGGCTAATTTTGTAATATTTAACGAATGTCCCCTTTTACTTCGTCATTTAAGTGGACTTACTTTTGGAGACTGCAAGATGGGTGAAATTCCGGCCGAATATGAGATGAAATAATGGTGAATCTTTCATGGTACAGTTAAATGCCTAGACGAAAGAAACAGCATTTTTGCTATTCATATAGATAGAACATCCGCTCCATCAGTTTCCATTTTTCTGTAGAAGTGCTTGTAGGCACACACTCTTGAAATTTAGATACATATTCTTCCCATTCTGCTTGTCTAGGTAGATGAGAAAGTCTGTCCATAGCTGTTTCCCAATCGAAGTCAAGAGGGGTTTCTACAATCATGAATAACCGGGAACCTAGTATATAGATTTCCATCTCTAAAATACCTACAGAGCGGATGCCGGCTCTTATTTCAGGCCAAGCCTTTTCCCGACTGTGAACCTTACGGTATTCAGCAATGAGTTTCGGACTATTTTTAAGATTTAACATCTGGCAATACCTTTTTACGGGTACAGCATGCCGTTTTACTGTGTATCCTTGATTATATGTCATAATTAATTTTCACTTTAATTGCTATCCTGAAATCAATCTTTTTACCTCTTGTTGCTTTTTTATGGAATTGTTGTTTCCGTGAATTCTGAATAGAAATAGTCAATAGCTGTTTCCTCGGGCAGATAGACGGTTCGCCAACGTAATACTTTTGTCAAGTCGCAATCTTCTATACGGGTTTCTGTTTCTGTTATCGGAATTTCAATCCTCTTTTCCTCACCAGTAACACTTGTATAATGCATTTCAGATTTTAAAGCATTGTTAGCAGGCCTCCATGAGATAACAACCTCATTCTCATCAAGGTATAGTCGGTCCATTTTCCTGTTGGTAAGGTTGCTTTCATAAAGGTTTCCGTATACATAACCTTCAATCATGGACTCAATAGAGGAGTTGCCTTTGGCATCATACGTAGTAACAGAAAATTCGTATTGTCCTTCGTCCAAATCATCAATGATGACTTCGAATGGATCGACAGCGTTATCCCGTACAACATCCAGTTCCAATGATTTATCTTCTTCATCTTGTGACTGCCATCGTATGACGCATTTCTTTTGAGTCACTCCATACATATAGAATCCTTTCAGTAAGATTCTGTTTCTGCCAGAAGAAGCTGTTAGTGAATCCACTTTCCCTACATAAATGGTCTCTCCAGCATCCAGATAAGGCTGGATATTGTCTAACATATCATTGCAGGATGAACAGATCCCGGCAATTACACAAAGTATAATAATTAGATGTTTCATAAAGCTTTTCTTATTTGTTTTCAACTGGTTTTCCATAGAAAGTAACTTCCATTAAATGAATAAATTTAACTCCCGTGAATGTACTTAATGCTTTGAAACGGATATAACGCACTGCAGGAACATCTGCCGGGAATACGAATTCCTCACCGGCACTGGCATATTCCTTATCCTCGTTGGAGAACTGTCCGACAGGTAATCCTGAAGGCTTGTAACTTTCACAGGTGGTCAATAAGGTCCAGCCATCCCAACTTCCGCTTTGGTCTGGTTTGTCTGCGCGTCCCCAGACTTCCCATTCTTTCATATTGCCATGCTGGTATATGAAGGAGTCTTCAAGACGTTGCCAATACAAGTAGCGGCTCAGATGAGTGGTAACTCCCAAATCGAAGGTAAACCAAATAGGCATTGTCTGATTATCTTGTGGAGAGTGAGCCATATCCCCTCCGTCTCCGTAGTTATGACTGCCGTTCCAGATTTTGCCCATCCAATGTCCCCATGCATTCATTGGAATGTCATTGTCCAATATTACTTCATTGAATTTACCCTTATCCAGTTCATACTCTTCCCAGGGCGTTACAGTGGCAAATACCGTATCGGTTGCATTGTCCCATCTGTCTCTGACAATTACTCCGAACATTCTTTCTTCCGGTTTATATCCACGTGCAGTGATATTGATCTTCTTGGCTGCGGTATAGTTAGTCTGAGCCGTAGACCACTGATTGAGTGAATCCGGAGTGATTACCTCTATGGCAAGATCGCTTGCAGAAGGGTTCTGCATGGATATTGCAATGCCTCCGAAAGTTTCGTTCATTTCCAAGGTATTGTATGCTTCAATATAAGAAGGGGTAAGAGGAACTATATTATAGTTGACCGGTTCTCCGATATTTTCTTTACGATCTACAGCATAGAGTGTGATTTGCTTTTCTTCCGTGTTGCCAAAACCCTCAACCTTTAAACTGCTGGAGTATGCAGATACACGGCTTTCCATCTCTTTTCCGGATGCCAGTTTGTATTTAGCAACGATATACATAAGATCTTCATTGTCCGGACTCCTGAAGTTGATAATGGCACCACCGGCAGTCGGGGTATATGACAGTACTTCTACTTTTCCCGGAATTATACCGTCATCCGGTCCATAAGGTTTATGCAGATTATCCTCTTCGCATCCCGTTAACAGGAATGTGAATAAACTGATCAGTATATAAAATTTCTTCATAATAATGTTCTCCTTTCTTATTACCATCCCGGATTCTGTTTTAGCTTCGGATTCCTAATAATATCATCATATTTTACAGGCCACAAATAGTCTTTCTGGCTATATTTCTTTTGAGCGATATTGCGAATTACGTAGTAATCTTCCGTATTCTCCTGATCGATGCTCCAACCTCTTATAAAAGTGTTATTATAGGTACTTCTGGCAAGTTTCCAACGGCGCAAGTCGTGATATCGTACACCTTCAAGAGCCAATTCGATCTGGCGTTCTTTACGTATAATTTCCCGCATACCCTCTTTGGTGGACGGTTTATTGGGATTGGTAGAATATTTCTTCCATGAATCGACCACACCTTCCAAGCCGGAACGCTTTCTTACAATATCAATATTGGTATAAACCGCTGCCGGTACAAATTCCCCGTTTTCAGTTGCTTCATTCAGTGCTTCCGCATACATCAGATACAGATCGGCCAGACGGACGATAGGGAATGGATACTCTTCAATGACCTCTGATGTTTCAGAATGATATTTTTGTAGTAAATCAATTTTTTTGCATAATATCCGGTGATGGAATAGAGTGCAAGGGAAGACTGACCACTGACCTGACCTTTTTTTGCTTCCAGATAATACATATCATCCGGATCATTTTTACCATGTCCATACCAACTTGACCCGTCGAATCCTAAAGTTCCGTAAAAACGGGGTTCACGGTTGAGATTAAGTTTGGCGGTCTGATATCCTTCTTTGACAAAATATTTATTCTCTTCGGTAGCTGTTGCCACTTGATAGCGTTCACTATAGTCATTACTGTCAATCCATTCTTTATCTTCCTCAATAGGCACCCCATTACTGGAATAGAACATTTCCGCTATATCGAGAGTAGGAGCGTACATTCCTCTACAGGTATATTCTTTCTCAATCTGATAAGCGGCTAATCTTGGCTGACAGTGGCATTGCAAGTCACGAGTATGCGATTTGCCGCATCCCCATATCAGCTCACTGTTAAAGCGTTCTGTCACGGCTTGTCTTACGTTCATGGACTGCATCAATTCATCAGGCAGTTTGGTTAGTGACTCTTCTCCAAAATTATAGAGTCTATGACCCGCTTCTGTTGCTATATTGATTGCTTCTTCACAGGCATCTGCAGCCAGTTTCCATTTATTGCTACTATATTCCTGCGGAAAATAAGGCTCTCCGTCCCAATCTTTAAAGTTAGCATAGTCCGTATTCCCATTAAAGAGCGGGCTGGCTGCCAATAATAATGTTTTGGCTTTGATGGCTAAAGCAGCAGGTTGGGTGAGACGTCCCATTTCGGTAGCCTCATTCTGAATTTTCAAAGGTAAATCTTCAGCAGCTTCATTTATCAGATTTACAATGTAATTGACCACAATTTCTACCTTGTCTCGCTTTATACGGACCTCTTCTTCGGTGGCGGAAATGGGAAGATTGACGTCTACAATAGGTATAGGACCATATAGCTGAAACAAATAGAAATGATAGTAAGCTTTCAGTGTTTTTGCCTCGGCAATCCATCTTCTTCTGTCCGTTTCATTCAGGTCAGTAACCCGACTTCTGTCCGAAACATTTTCAATAAAGATGTTACAGTCACGTATGGCTTGGTATAAAGGTTTTCCGCCTTTAATGCCATCCCAATAATTGTTAATGGGGTCGCTAACATTTTGTAATCCGTTGCTATGCCAAAAGCCCACGTGTTACTGAAATAATGATCTTCCATGGTATAATACCAGATATCATTACCTGCAGTCAATCCCGGGTTTTCATGTTGATTGCCATACAATGGTATGCGTGAGTAACAAGTGGCCAGATATTTTTCCGCATTGGCCCTGTTATTGAACGCCATTTCAATAGTTGCTATATTATCCGGCACAACATCTAGATAATCTGTACATCCACATAGTGCGCTTACCGCCAGCGCAGCAAGTATTTCTCGTATTTTCATATTCATATTCTTTAAAAGTTAACACTCAAACCAATATTATATACTCTTTGAATAGGGTATCCAAGACCATTGCCGCCCATTTCGGATCCCACAACTTAAATTTACTGAATGTGAGAAGGTTAGTTCCGTTCAGATAAATGCGGACATTGCTGATATGGGCTTTGCGAGTCCACTTTTCGGGCAGGGTATATCCTAATTCCAGAGATTTCAGGCGCATAAATGATCCATCTTGCATCCACCAAGTACTGGATTGGGTATTGTTAACTATGCTTTCGTTGGCTAAACGCGGCCAAAAGGCATAAATGTCTCTGTTTACTTCCGACCAGTGGCTATCTGCAATGACTTTTAATAAGGCATTTTGTGAATGTGTACCGCCATCATCATCTGTGTCAATGAATGGTGATATACGATTAGGATCAATCCAAAAAGAAGTGCGTGCATTGCCTTGGAAGAAGGCAGAGAGATCCCATCCTTTATATCCTGCAGATAATCCGAATCCATAGGTTATTTCGGGGGTGGTTGGATAACCTATGGGTACTTTATCTGCTTCTGTTATTTCGCCATCTTTATCAATATCTTTGTATTTGATGTCACCTGCCATAAGCTTGCCACCAAAGTTCTGTTCCGGTGAGTTGGCAATATCTGCCTCATCAATAAACAGACGCTCTGCAATGAATCCCCAGCGCTGACTTAATTTCTGTCCTACCTGGCTTCTCCAAGGAGTACCTGCACCCAGATAGTCCGGTTCTTCTATTTTTTCATATTTGCTTGTTGCGTAAGTGAAATTAGCACGTCCGGTAACCCACAAGTCTTTATTGATGGAATGTGAGTAATCAACAGACATATCAATCCCTTTACCTGAGGCTGCCCCTACATTGGCACGTACATCTGCTGTCAGCCCCATAGTGGAAGGAATAAACGAACGAGTCATCAGGATACTATTTCGTTTTTCATAGAATACATCTGCCTGGATTTCCAGTTTGTTGAATAATCCCAACTCGATACCGATATTCATCTTTTTAGCTTTTTCCCAAGTAATTAATTCGTTGGCATAACGGGTGACAGTGATACCGTTAATATGATTTCCCCAATTGGTTCCAAAATCCTGCCCTTTACCATCATCATTCATATTGACATTAGACAGATAGAAAAAACGGTCATTTGAGTCACCAATAGCGTCATTTCCGACAAGTCCGTATGTGAACTTCCATTTTAGTTTACTGATTGTATTTTCAAGCGGTTTCCAGAATTTTTCATTTGACATCAAGTAGCCTATACCGAAAGAAGGAAA
>ENA-OQAZ01000065-OQAZ01000065.1-human-gut-metagenome-genome-assembly--contig:-NODE-65-length-49290-cov-4.677562_pt1 | contig 49290 bp, 83 predicted proteins | sample MGYA00242737_ERZ504531 | MGnify/ENA primary metagenome ERZ504531 (study PRJEB26092, sample SAMD00036244) | human gut metagenome | host: Homo sapiens | study: EMG produced TPA metagenomics assembly of... | reverse complement strand
ATGAAAAAGAGGTTGCAGAGTGTTTCCTGGAAGTTGCCAGAGGCAGGAGATTTAAGGAAAAGGAGCCTCTTGATATTCGCATCATAGCATATTATCCGATACCACAATCAACCTCAAAGAAGCGGCGGAAAGAAATGCTTGAGCATAGAATCAGACCAACAGTGAAGCCGGACCTTGATAATGTGGCAAAGCTCATATATGACGCGTTGAATGGCGTAGCGTGGTATGACGATAATGCGATTGTAGATACGCAGGTGCGAAAGTTCTATTCTGATACACCAAGGGTGGACGTATTCATCCGGGCAGTGGAATAGATTTTCAAATAAAACATAGGAGGATTCAAACAAAATGAGTATTTTAAATTACGAGGAAATGACACTGGAAAGCGATACATTCCAGGCGGCAAGAGAAACATTCAATCTGATGATGCAGAAGTTATTCAGAAAGATGGAACAGTCTGATATGGACGAGGGAAGTATCGACCTCAAAATCAGCATCGAACTGAATGAGGATTTCGTACCGCAGGAAGATGGAACAACGGTAAGAATCAAAAAGCCTCTTATCAAGCATAAGATTTCCACCGTTGTGCCGGTAAAGGACAGTGCGGACGGTAAGAGAGATACAGGAATGTGCCTGGTATATGATGAAAAGCTGAAACGATATGTGCTGAAATATGTTTCTACCGGAGGACAGATGAACATTTTCGATATGGAGCAGCAGGCAGAGAACGATGCAGATATTGTGGATAGTGAAACACCAGCCGTTGAGGGACAGCTACATACTTCCTACCGGACAATCAGGCGAATGAGGAATCAGAAGAGCCGCAGGAGGAAGAGCAGGACGGCGAATCAGACGGTATGATGACCGTACCCGATAATGTGGATGAGGAAACAGATACCGATGTTCCTAGCGGCGATTACGATAGCACAGACGATAGTGGTATGCCATTACCATTCAGCGAGGGCGATGATGATTACCCATACGATGACCCGATGGAGGAATAGAGATGTTCAAGAGAGAAAAGAGAATGCATAGCTTTATTATCAGAGCACAGGAAATCCTTGCAGATGGAAAAAGAGAAGAATCGGCAAAGATGGTCATTCAGGGGTTACAGTATTACTCCAATAAAATTATCGGAGCGGTACAGCCATATTCCAAAGCGGATGCAACTCTGTTGGTAATTGCGTTGAGATACCTGGCAGACCAGGTGGAAAAGAAAAACGGTTGCGCATTGGCAGTAAAAGCATTAAGCAAAACCATTGAATTTCCTGAACTGGAAGAGGTCGAAAAGGTAAGGAAAGCAACAGAGGGTTTGAGCAAAGAAAGTGAATAATCAAGATTCAAGCCTTGGAAAGGAGGCGATAAAGGATGAAAAAGGCGAATCGTGGAAATTTTGGAACCTGTGCAAAATGCCGCCAGCAGATATTATGGATTAAGACCATAAACGGTAAGAATATGCCAGTAAACGCAAGGCTGATAACATACCGGGTTCCGAAAGAGGGAAAAGGAAAAGAGAGAATCGTCACACCGAACGGTGAAACGGTAAGCGCGGAAATTGTACAGCCTGGGACGCAGGATGCCACCGGCGTAGGGTACATTTCACATTTTGCCACTTGCCCGGTTGCTAATATGTTCCGCAGAAAATAAAAAAATAGAGCCTCTTGCAATACGATGATTGACAATCGGCTCATAAAACACAAAAACTACTGTCATTTTATTATGACAATTCCGAAAAGTCAATCTGTAATTGTAGGAGGTCAGAGAAAGTGGGAAAAGCAGAAAGAAGAGTATCACTCACGAAAGAGGAAATAAAAGCACTCTGTGAGGAGGCTGCCGATAAAGCAGTTGAGAGAAGCGAAAAGGCAAGAAAAAAGAGTATTGCGCAGGAAAAGAAAACCCTCCTGTATAATACCAAAAAGCTGTTAGAGAATTACACGAAGCTGAAAGACTATGCAGAAAAGGCAGTCTGCACTATTGATGAGGCAGAGCAGGTGGATGAGAGCATCGTAAATATGGATGTTCTGTACGGATTCAGAATCTTTGATGAAGATAAAACGTTACATAGGCAGTTAAAGGGAATCAATGCAGTAAAATTTATGCTTGCACACGTAGACCGGATGCTGGAAGTGTACCAGAGAGAGTGCGAAACCTCATCGAATGAGATTATACAGCGCAGATGGAAAGTCATTCAGATGATGTACCTTGACAGAGAGAAAAAGAAGAGCACAAAGGAAATTGCGGAATTTTATAACATGGAATTGTCCACAATCCAGAAAGATGCAAAAGAGGCACGAAATGACCTGACGGTGCTATTTTTCGGCTTAGATGCTATGATTTTGCATGATTTTGGGAACCCGATGGATAAATAAAAAACCGTTCGGTTTATTTTGAATCCGTTTTTTTCCCTTTGACCGTCAATTCGACCGATGATATAGTGTATGGTGCAATCAGAAGAAGTTTTGATTGTAAAGAATGTGGCTGCTGTACTCGTTCTTTTTCTCGTGTGGCAGGAGAAATACCTGCCACGCTCCTAAAATTAAATATCAGTAACATGAAAAGTCATATCTGAACATGGTATGGCTTTTTGTTTTGTCCGGAATGAGGAGCGCAGAGGATGAACAGACGCAGGAGCCGGGGAAATGAAAGGAGCGAGGCAATAAATGAACAGCAGCATTGAAATTGTCATGCGGAAGATTGGAGAACTGAAACCGTATGAGAACAACCCAAGACATAATGATATGGCGGTGGATGCAGTAGCAGCATCTATTCAGCAGTTTGGATTCAAAAATCCAGTTATCATTGACAAAGATGGAGTGATTGTCGCAGGACACACCCGATATAAAGCGGCAAAGAAGCTGGGAATCACCGACATACCATGTATCAGTGCAGATGATTTATCGGACGAGCAGATTAAGGCGTTCCGGCTGGCAGACAACAAGACCGCAGAGCTGGCAGAGTGGGACGAGGACTTACTGGGAAAAGAAATGCAGGGAATCATAAACATTGATATGAGCCAGTTCGGATTTTCTGTTGGGGAGGATGAACTGGGAGAGGAGATGCAGGACGATAAGTACACTCTGAAAGTCAAAATACCGCAGTATGAAATTACAGGAGAGTGCCCGGAAATATCTGATATGCTGGATAGCAGCAAGGCGGATGAGCTGATACAGGAAGTTGAAGCCACAGACATCCCGGAGGAGATAAGGGAGTTCCTGATACAGGCGGCACGCAGACATAATGTATTTAATTACCGGAATATCGCAGAGTATTACGCACACGCAGAGCCGGAAGTGCAGAAATTGTTTGAAAAGTCCGCACTCGTAATAATTGATGTGAATGATGCCATAGCAAACGGATATGTGCAGTTGGCAACTGACATCACAGACATTATGGAGGGCGAAGCCGATGAGGAATGATTTCGCAGTTTTCATACTGACACATGGGCGAGCCGATAATGTGGTTACGGTTCCTGCAATTAAAAAGGCAGGATATACCGGTAAGATATATTTCATCATAGATGATGAGGACGAGCAGGCAGAAGAATATAAAAAGAACTTCGGGGCAGACCGAGTGATTATATTTGATAAGCAGGCAGCATATGACCGGGCAGATACGATGGATAATTTCAACGACCACAGGGCAATCATTTATGCTCGCAATGAATGTTGGAGGATTGCGGAAGAACTGGGGCTGAAATACTTCTTGATGCTGGATGATGATTACAAAAGCATTGATTACCGGTACGAGGAAGATGGAAAGCTGAAATATAAGCCATCGCATGATTTTGACAGAGTGTTTGAAGATATGATTCAGTTCCTGGAGGTGTCGGGAGCTGATACAGTGGCATTTTGCCAGGGAGGAGATTTCGTTGGAGGAGTAGACGGAGGAAACTTCCACAAAGGATTATTACGAAAGGCGATGAACAGTTTCTTTTGCAAGACAGATACGCCGATAGAGTACAGGGGAACCATGAACGAAGATGTTGTGACATATACAACATTGAGCAGCCGGGGACACCTGTTCTTTTCAAATACACAATATTGCGTGGTACAGTTGCCAACCCAAAGCCTGTCGGGAGGAATGACAGATGCGTATAAGGAGGGCGGCACGTACCTAAAAACCTTTTATGCGATTATGAGTATGCCGAGCGCTGTAAAAGTCAGCATGATGTATACCACGCACAAGAGAATACACCACAGGATAAACTGGGAACACACAGCCCCGAAAATCCTGAATGAAAAGTGGAGGAAAGAGAGAAAGGAGGATACCTAGAAAATGGAGAAAAACATAACAGGCGAAAAGATGCTAAGCCATATAGACAGGATTGCAGGGGAAAAGAAACCCATAACAGCAGATATATTCCTCACAAATTATTGCAATAACAGATGTCCCTATTGCACCTACGGACGGTGGGAGCTGGATACAGGGGCGCAGGCAATGAGATATGAGGATTTTATCACATACGCAAAAAGACTGGCAGTTATGGGCGTACAGGGATTTATACTGACCGGTGGAGGAGAGCCGACCATCAATCCTGATTTTGAAAAGATTGCAGGATGGCTTACCGAGAACGATTTCCAGTGGGGAATAAATACGAATTTCAATAAGCTGGTAAAGGTCAAACCGAATTACTTGAAAGTGTCCCTTGATGCGTACAGCAATGAAAGCTATGAGCAGTTGCGAGGCGTGGCGGCATATGAAACAGTCCGGGAGAACATAAAAGCGTATGCAGCATGGAAAAAAGAAAACAGTCCTGGCACATCTCTTGGAATCCAACAGCTTGTAAAAGAGCCGGAGGATGTAAAGAGATTTTACGATGCAAATAAGGACCTGGACGTTGACTACATGGTTTTCAGACCAGTGGAAAGCACCGCAGGAAGTTACTACAGGGATGAGAGGAAAAAGAGAGATGCGGAGGAAATAAAGAAAATCGTATCGGATATGGCGATGGATGATGAAAGGGTGACGCTCAATTTCAAATGGGGATTACTCGACAGGCAGGAAGAGAGATGCACCGCAAGCTGGGCGCAGATGGCTTTAAATGAAAAAGGCGAAGTCATGTACTGCTGTCATAAGCCGTATCAGATTATAGGTCATATCATGGACGAAGATATTCTGGCAAAGAAAATGGCGGCGGTAACGGATATGTCAATGTGCGACATACCTTGTAGAATGACAGCCCCTAATCTGGAGGTCAAAAAGATGGAGCAGGCGAGAAAGGACGCTTGCTTTATTTAATTTTATCGGAGTTGAGAACGAAGCGAGGTGGTGGCATTGGCAAATGACGAAAATCTGATACCTATGAACCGCCGAACAAAGAGCGAGCAAAGAAAAATCGCCACAGCAGGAGGTAAAGCATCCGGGGCAGCGAGGCGTAAGAAAAGGGATATGCGAAAGGCAGCCGAAATGCTGTTGAATATGCCGGTATCGAATAAGCAATCGACCATGAAAGCCACGCTCACAGCTTTAGGGATTGACGAAGAGGATATGGACTACAGTATGGGAGTGATGGCGGCAATGTTGGTGCAGGCGGCGAATGGAAATGTAAATGCTGCAAAGTTCCTAAGAGATACCGCAGGGCAGAACCCAACGCAACAGCTACAAGAAAAAGAATTTGCATACCGGAAGAAACAGGACAGAGAGGCAAAGAAAGCCGAAGAGGATGGAGCATGACCGGTGGAACGCCAGTAGAAATATATCTGCCAGAAAAGGAGGGCGAGGACGATGAGTAATATCAAAGTCATACGGCCGCAGAAAGGACCGCAAGAAAAATTCCTTTCAACAACAGCAGATATTGCTATTTACGGTGGAGCCGCAGGAGGCGGAAAGTCATACGGATTGCTGATTGAGCCTTTGAGGTATAAGAACAACAAACGGTTTGGTGCTGTAATATTCCGACACGAATATAAGCAGATATTCAACCAGGGCGGCTTGTGGGATACGAGCAATGACGTATATGGAGATATAAAGGGAGCCGATGGAAGATACAGCGCAGGTATGTGGAAGTTCAAAAACGGTATGACAGTTGCATTTGACTATATCAACCGAGATGATGATTTGCAGAAATGGCAAGGTTCGCAGATAACCATGATAGGATTTGATGAGCTTACCCATTTTTCCGAGAAACAGTTTTTTTATATGCTATCCCGAAACCGTAGTGTTTGCGGAGTAAAGCCATACATGAGAGCAACTTGCAATCCAGATGCGGATTCGTGGGTTGCTGATTTTATTTCATGGTGGATAGACCAGGACACCGGCTATCCGATAAAGGAACGTTCCGGCAAGAAGAGATGGTTCGTCCGCATTAACGAAACTGTTATGTGGGCTGCCACAAGGAAAGAGGCTGTACAGATTGCCCTTGATGCCAATATAGGCGAGGAAGAGGCAGAAACAATGCCGAAATCTGTCACATTCATTATGTCCACGTTGGATGATAACAAAATCTTGATGAAAGAAAACCCAGGATACAAAGCCAACCTGTTAGCATTGACGGAGGTTGAGAGAGAAAGGCTTCTCCGAGGCAACTGGAAGATTAAGGCAGCCGCAGGCTTGATGTTCCGCCGCACAAAGGTAAATATGCTGGAAGAATTACCGACAGACGTTATCAAGTGGGCGAGAGGATGGGACCTTGCAGCCACATCCGAGGATGAAAAGGGCGACCCGGCATATACAGCCGGTGTTCTTATTGGCAAGAGGAGGAACGGACGTTATATCATTGCCGATGTTATCAATAAAAGACTTAGCTCGGCAGATGTCCGGGAGATAATAAAGCAGACCTGCATTACCGATAGGGCAAAGCACAAAAGAGTTTTCACAAGACTTCCGCAAGACCCAGGACAGGCAGGAAAGGACCAGGCGCAGAGTTTCTTAAAATTCTTAGCCGGTTTTACTGTTAAGTGCATCCCTGAATCCGGGGATAAGGTTACAAGAGCAGAGCCGTTTTCTGCACAGTGGTTAGGACTTGAGGGAATGGATAAAGGCAACGTTGATGTGCTGATAGCTCCCTGGAATGAGATGTATTTCAACCAGGTTGAGAGTTTCCCGGAAAGCAAGTTCAAGGATATGGTGGATGCGAGCAGTTCGGCGTTTACAGAACTTGAAAGCGGAAATACATATTCCGCACCTCCGACAGATGGAGGATTGAGCAAAGAAAGTTACTGGCGAAAGTGAGGTGGTAAAGATGGCCGATAACAAAGAAATTGGACGAATAGGACAAAGGCGATATGTGGAGTGATTTACGAAGAGTTCCTGCATGAGCTAGAGGAAAACGAGGGATAGAGGCTTACAGAGAAATGTCTGAAAATGACGATGTTGTAGGCGCTATCCTTTTTGCTATCGAGATGTTGGTTCGACAGACTGATTGGAACGTGGAACCTGGAGGAGATAGCCAGGCAGATATTGATGCGGCAGAGTTTGTCGAAAGCTGCATGAATGATATGCAGAACACATGGATTGACACCATATCAGAAATCTTGTCATTCCTCACATTCGGATGGAGCTATCACGAGATTGTTTACAAACGAAGAATGGGGAGGACAAAAGACGGTAGAACACGAAGTAAATATGCAGATGGGCTTATCGGATGGAGAAAACTTCCGATACGAGCGCAGGAAACCCTTTACCAATGGGAGTATGACGATGAGGACAATCTGAAAGGAATGACGCAGATGCCGCCTCCATCTTACAACCTGTACACGATTCCGATTGAAAAGGCATTGCTTTTCCGAACCAAGAGCCGAAAGGACAACCCGGAGCAGGTCTATTTTGCGTAATGCGTACCGTTCCTGGTATTTCAAGAGAAGAATACAGGAGGTTGAGGGCATCGGTATTGAACGTGACCTTGCAGGACTTCCGGTAATATATGGACCGTCAGATTTAGATATCTGGAATCCTGACGATGAGCAGGCGCAAGAAATCCTGAACGGATTACAGACGCAGGTTAGGAACATCCGCAGGATGAGATGGAGGGCGTTGTTCTTCCAGATGGCTATAAACTGGAACTATTAAGTACAGGAGGCAGCGACAATTTGATACAAACGCAATCATCAACCGCTATGATAACCGTATTGCAATGACGGTACTGGCGGATTTTATATTTTTGGGGCATGAGCAAAACGGCAGTTGGGCGTTGAGTTCCGATAAAACGGAGCTGTTCTCAATGGCGTGCGGAGCATTTCTTGATATTATCTGCGAAACATTCAACAGCCAGGCAATCCCGGCTTTGATTGATATTAACGGAGAGCATTTCAAGGGCATCACAGATTATCCCAAAATGACGCATGGGGATATTGAGGATGCAGACATCACGAAAGTTTCTGCATTTATCAAAGATATGACCGGTATCGGTGTACTGGTTCCCGATGATGGTTTGGAAGATTACATTAGACAGGTGGGACATTTACCGGAGAGAACATCTGACACAAGAACACCTGATGAGGTAAGAGCAACACAACAGACGCAGAACCAACCGCCAGAAAGCGCAACGGCGGCAGGGAAAGAGCCAAAGGATGGCGATGGAGAAATACCCAGTGACATTACTGAGCTGCCAAACGGCGGCTAGGGAGGTACTAATCATGGCAATATTGATAAGACCTGGGAAGAGGTTCAGAAAAGCCAGAGCCGGTAACGGTGCGGAAATCCTGAAAAAGTTGGAGGATTATCTGAAAACAGCCAGTTCAGAACCGGTTGAGCTGTTATGCGGATTCTGGAAAGACCAGTCCAATGCCATCACGTATCAGGAATTAAGACAGGCAGTGCTTGATGGAGAGCTGGACGAAAAGACAGCCGATGAATGGATGCAGGACTATTCTTTATTGGTGCAGGGAAAACTCAACGGTATGTGGCAGAATGCGATTATAGCCGGTTCCACAAGCCAGCCAATAATCCAGGCTCTTGCAGATATGGATTATATTTTTTCAACGAAGCAGGTTCTTGGATGGATACAGGAAAGAGGGGCCGAGCTTGTGACACAATGCACTGATACGCAGAAAGAGGCAATCAAGGTATTCCTGGAAAGGACAGTTCGGGAAAGACATTCGGTTGATGAACTGGCAAAGATGATTCGCCCCTGTATTGGGCTGACGAAGCCGCAGGCGCAGGCAAATCTCAAATATTACGAAAATATGGTCAAAACTTTGAGAGAACAGCATCCGAGGATGAAAGCAGAAAGCATCCAGAAGAAAGCCAGGACAGCCGCAATGAAGTATGCAGAACGTCAGCACCGGCAGAGGGCGGACAATATTGCACAAACGGAAATGGCATACGCTTACAACAAGGGAGCTGATGAGAGCGTGCGACAGGCGCAGGAACAGAAACTTATAGGCGAGGTCATAAAGAGATGGAGCACATCAGGCGATGATATGGTGTGCTCTTTGTGTAGTTCTTTGGAGGGTGTGGAAATTGGCATGGATGAGGAATTTTCTTTCAAGGGAATAGGAACCAAAGTTACAACCGACCTCACACCACCAGCGCATCCGAGATGTGCGTGCGCTATTGAGTACATAGAGGTCACACCTGATAAAAATAAAAAGTAGAGGAGGCGAGGAATCATGCAGAAGTTTTCGGAGCTGATAAAGAAATCAACGGAAGATGGAGTCGGAAAGAAGAAACCGGCAGTGCAGAAAGGGCGGTTCAAGATTGCAAAATCTGATGATGATAAGATGCTGGCGTTTGGATGGGCGAATGTATCCATCACCGCAGATGGGGAATTGATAGAAGATTACCAGGAGGACATCATCGAACCGGAGGAACTTGAAAGTGCTGCTTACAAGTTCGCAGAACTGTACCGGGAGGGCGGAGAGATGCACGAAAGAGGCGGAGCCGCAGTCCTTATCGAATCGGTGGTATTTACCGAGGAGAAAATGAAAGCAATGGGAATCCCGGAGGCACGTTGCCTGTCGGATGGTGGATTGGCTTCAAGGTGCTTGATGAGGATGTCTGGGAAAAGGTCAAAAGCGGCGAATACCCGATGTTCTCCATTGAGGGAGAAGCAGAGCGAGTGGAGGTTGAGGAAGAATGACAATACTTGCAGGAATAGGGATTTTCCTTTTCGGTGTGGCTGTTGGGGTGCTGTTAATATCCCTAAGCACAGTCACGAGAAAATATTTTGATGAAAAATAATAGCGGTAATACAGGGAGGCATCCGGGAGGGTGCTTTTCTTGCATTATAAAGAATTTTTAAGAAAGGAGCAGAGCGATGGCAACAAAATTGAAAAACCTCAAAATCACAAAAGTTGATTTTGTGGACGATGGAGCCAATCCAGAGGCACACATCCGATTGTTTAAGAGCAAGGACGGTGTGGAGCCGCCACATGATGAGGGTGCAGAGAAGAAACCGAATATCTGGAAACGCCTGATTACGGCGATTACAAAAGCCGCAGGAAGTGAACCGGATACATCGGAGCTGGAAAGCGTGATAGATGATATTCAGAAGAGTTCGGAGAGCTTCGGAGAAAGAATTGCCGAAGTAAAAAACCGAAAAATCGCAGATGAAATCTGGGATATCTGTTACGCCCTCCAATCTTCTCTGTGTTCCATTCTGAATGATGAGGAAATGGATGGAACCAGTGCAGCAACAGCAATGCAGGAAAGCCTTGACGAGTTTTGCGAGTTTACAAAAGATGCAATCTCGCAGTGGTCCAGTGGTAAGGCAACCAACATTGTGAAGAAAGAGGAGGTTACGGCATCAGACCTGGCGATGATGAAATCCATCCGCAAGAGATTGGATGATACCATCGAAAAAGCAGAAAAGGCGCAGGATGAGCCTGGAACCGGAGAACCAAAGAAAAAGGACCAGAACAAAAATCAGAACGATGCGAAAGGAGCAGAAGAAATGAAAATTGACAAGAGCAAACTTACACCTGCAGAACTGGCTTTCTTACAGTCCATTGAGAAGCGTTACGGCGAAGAGGAGGTAGCCGCAGGAGCAGAGGGCGTAACTCCACTGGCGCAGAATCCGGAGGGAATACCGGCAACAGAGGTCGGTAAATCCAATACACCGGCGCAGGGAACAGATGGCGGAGAAGATATCTACAAGGGTATGCATCCGGCAGTAAGAGCGGAACTTGAGAACTTAAAGAAGTTCAGAGAGGCAACAGAGGAGCGTGAGCTTGAGGACGTTGCCAAAAAGTATGAAATCATCGGAAAGAAGAAAGAAGAGCTTGTACCGGTACTCAAAAGTCTGAAAGCCGCAGGAGGCACAGCATATACAGATATGATTGCTGTACTCGATGGAGCGGTTGCAGCCGTTGAGAAGTCCGGTGCTTTTACTGAAATCGGTAAATCCGGTGGAGCTGGCACAACAGATGGCGCAGCATGGTTAAAGGCAGAAACCCAGGCGGCAGAGATTATGAAATCAAAGAATGTGACAAAGGCGCAGGCACTTGATGAAGTATTCCAGAATGACCCGGAACTTGCAGCAGAATGTGAAAAGGAGGAGTAAGACATGGCAGATTATTTTGGCACAAGCATCAATGAAAGCCCGACTATCGTGTTAGAGGCTGGAAAAGACATTGAGGGCGCACAGGGAATTGCCCTGGCAATCAAGAATGGTAAGGCTGAAAAGCCGACAGCCGGTGCAAATGTTATCGGCTTATCACTGTTTACGAATGATGAGAAAGTAAAGGCCGGTGATGATGTAGACATCCAGGTAAAGGACATCGGAAAGTGGATTGCCGGAGAGGCAGTTGCGGTTGGAGATGAGCTTACAACCAATGCAGAGGGAAAGGCAGTAAAAGCGGCGGCAGGTAATTTTATTACAGCAGTTGCCCTTAGTGCAGCAACAGAAGCAGGTAGCGTGGTAAAGGTTCAGCTTATTAAGGCTGGCTACAAACCGAAAGAGTAAGAAAGAGGAGGACTATAAACGATGGGCAACACAAGAGAAGTAAACGGAAATGCGGCGATTCTTGCGAGAATCAATAAGGGATGGAAACCTAACCGCTATTTAACAAACAATGAGCATGGCTTATTTTGCTGACCCGAAAGACCATGTTGCAACCAGTATTTTTCCGATTTGTCCGGTGGATTTTTCTACCGGATTTTATTATGAATTTCTGAAAGGCGACCTTGCAAGAGATAATGTTGCGAGAAAGCCGGCTTTCGGTAAAGTATCACCGGCAAAGATGGGACACACTGATAACAGCTACAAATGCGTTGTAGACCAGATTATCGTAGGCGTAGACCAGATTGGAGCCATAAACTATCAGCGTGCAGGAGTACCGGCATCCATCGACCCAAGACGTAGCAAGGTACGTTTTGTATCAGAACAGCAGTTGCTTCACCTTGATATTTTATTCGCAGAGAGCTTTTTCAAGACAGGAGTTTGGGCGAATGAGTTCACTGGTATTTCATCTGGTACACCGAGCGGCAGCCAGTTCCTGAAATTCAATGATGCGAATTTCGACCCGGTTAATTTCTTCGATGCAAGAAAGAGAGAAATCAAGCTGGCAGGCAGACGTATGCCGAATAAGTTAAGCCTCGGCTATGATTCATTCACAGCATTAAAGAATCACCCGGACATCCTGGAGCGTGTGAAGTACACAGGCGGTACGGCAAATCCGGCAATCGTAAATGAACAGGTACTTGCACAGGTACTTGGATTTGAGGAAGTAAAGGTCCTGGAGGCAACATACAATGCCGCAGAAGAGGGACAGCCGGACGATATGAAGTTTGTATGCGAATCTGATGGAGCATTACTTACATACACAACAAATGCACCGGCTATTGATGAGCCGTCCGCAGGATATATCTTTACATGGGATATGCTCGGCAACGGAAACTACATGGCAACAGACCAGTTCGAGGGCGAGGGTGGTACTCATTCAGAGTTCATCGAGGGCTTAATGTCTACGGATATGAAGAAAACCTCCGATGACCTGGCTTGCTACCTGTCTGCGTGTGTGTAAACAGTAAGGAGGTACAGCGATGAGCTATGTTTGTACAAAAGCTCTTCGTATCAGTGGTGTTGATTATGCCCCTGGGGATGCAATCCCTGATGGGGCAATCCGCCCTGAAAGAGTAAGAGCATTAAAAACATCCGGCTTTATTGGAGAGCTTACAGAGGAAGTAGCACCACCGGCTGATAAGAAACCGGAGGAAAAAGTGGTTATCGAGCAGGTAACAATCCCGGTAAAGGCAGAAGATGGCAGAGAAATGGAGGTATCACTTGTGCTTTCAGGAGTTGTGAAAGTATTTGAGGTTATGCAGATGCCGGAAGAGGATGCTGTCAAAGAAATTGCAGGAATTGAGGATGAAAACATTCTTATTACGATTCATGCCACAGAGAGCAGAGAAGCGGTAAAAGCGGCGGCAAAATCCAGAGCCGTTGAATTAAGCACAGGCGGCGAGAAAAAGGCAGCCACAGGCGGTAAGAAGCCTACAAAGGGTAGTGCGAAAGACACAGACAAAGATACGGAGAAAAAGTAAAGGCGGTGCGTGAATATGGCAACAGGAACTTACAGTTACAACCCGGCAGACCTTAAAGGAAACACGATGAGCCGTATGCGTTTTGAGCTTGGCGATACGATGGTACAGGGAGCCGAAAATACTTGTGCGGTAACGGATGAGGAAATCAATGCTGCCATTGAAATGTACCCGAAGTCATGGAAGAAAGCAAAGCTGATGCTGGTAGAGAGTATCTACCGGCGTTTTTCGTATGAGGTGGATACAAAGACAGGACCATTATCTTTGAGCCTACACGAAAGGGCGGAAACCTGGAAAGAGGCATACGAGGCATTGAAGAAAGAAGTCAAAGCCGAAAATATTTCCGTTCCGGCATTTGCAGGAAACGCAGGCAAGAAACCACCGTATTTCTTTACCGGTATGCAGGAGAATGAAAGGACGAGGCAGGGATGATAAATGCAAACATGATGTATTTAAGACCTGGCAACCTTTTCAAAGAATTTGTGATTGAAAATAACCGGCAGAAAGTGACATCCACCGGGCGAGTAGTGAATGACCATAAAGGGGACGGCATAAAAACTCTGTATGGATGCCTTGCAGATGCAACCACAGAAACTGCGAAAAATAAGTCTACCGAGGACCATACCGTTACACATACGATTGTGCAGAGAGGAACACCTTTAGCGAAGAAAACTGATAAATTAGTGCTGGGAAATCGTGTTTTTTATGTTGTTGCAGTAGATGATACAGGAGGTCTTGGAATTTCCACCCTGTATTATGTCGAGGAAAGGGATGATATAAAAAATGACACCAGAACAGGCTCCTGATGGAGTAAGAGAGGCAGTCGAAAAAGAGGTAAAGCACATCAATCAGAAAGTCCGGTCAAAGGCAGCCAGAGTAAATAATGCATTGAGAAATGCAGAGCTGGAAGTGCTGAAAGGACAGAGAGGCGGAAAGAGATACCGCAAGCCGCATTCAAAACGTACCTATCAGGCATCATCACCCGGAGAACCACCGGCAAGAAGAACAGGTGCATTGCGATTACAGTGGGCCAAAGGCGTTGATGGTGGTTCATCTGGAAGTGGTGGAGCAAAATATACGGCATACATCGAAAGCCAGGTTCCGTATGCAGGGTATTTGGAAAACGGTACAAGCAAAATGGCGGCAAGACCGTATGTGGAAAAAATCAAAGAAAAGGCACTGCCGGAAATAGAAAGTATTTTCAGCGAAGATAGCTGATAGGAGCGAAGAGATGGAACTGATTACAGAAAAGCCAGTGAAGCAGTTCGACACATCCGCCATAGCGAAAGGCAATCTCATATATGCAAAGCATTCCTCATGGGATGCAGGAAAGAGTGGATTCGTTACAGGAGTGAACGGAAATGAAATTGCGGTGCAGTTTCATCCGGGCATTGGGAATGTGACGAATCATTTTTTATCCTGGCATCAGAGGCAGCCGCAGGGCAATGGGAAATCCGATGGTCTGTGGATATGTCCGAATATATGAGTACGGCATAACGCATGAGGAGGAGCCTGTCGAGAATGGAGGGCAGGAATGAAACTGGAAGAACTGATTCAAAAAAGATTTACAGAGCGTGAGGGATTAACAAAATTCCTTGTCAAGTTTGGAGATTACCCGGCGATATTCAGCCCGGAGGCTCCAAAGGATAACCAGAACTGGGGTACAGATGTTCATTATCCGAGGCTTGTATATAACTATGATATGCAGGCGGATGAGGAGCGGAAGAGCGCAGGAACATTGTCTGTATCGTTGCTATGCCAGAACACAGAGGATGCGACAGAGGAAGATATAACACCGGAAATGCTTGAACCGCTGGTTCGGGATTGTCTGAAAGATGTGTTGCTCCATTCCGAAGATGGAAAGCTGTATGCATTCGCATGGAACCGGACGGACGCATTTGAACTGGCAGAAAGCAAAACAGACCTTATTATCGGTAGCGATGTGAGGTTTGACATCCTGGAATATACAAGCCAGGAAACAACCGACCCGGACCCGGTAATGGCAATGAATAAGTTCGTAAAAGAACTGTATCCAGAGTGCATCGTGGTAGGGCTTGACCGTATGGAGGAAATTACAGAGGCTTCAAGAGAAACGCCTGTTATATATTGCAGGCTCAATAGCATGGAAAAAGTAGAGGAAACGAATACGGTTGTTTGGATGGATGGTAAACTTGCCATCCATATTTTATGCCCGGACACTGATATGAGGCTGAAAATGGCAGCCGCTATCACAAATGCGATGTCACTAGACGGAGAAGTCACAATGCTGGATTACTCACCAATGTTTATCCGCAAATTACAGATGGACAATAAATCTGATTACCTGAAAGACGGTCAGATTTTTGTAACAGGCAGATATGGTTTATTGCGATACAAAGCAAAACCACATCAGCTTAATAGAACCACGCAAAATTATTTTTAGGAGGTATGAAGATGCCAAGAACAAAAGCAGAATCCACAGCAGATGCAGTGGAGGAACAGAAAACCGATGCTGTCGAAGATACTGCACCGGTACAGGCAGAAGAGCCAAAAGCTCCGGCAGAATCCGAGTACACAATCGAGGAACTTGCAGACGGGGCAGGAAACATTTTCAAAGTCCAAAGAGAATGTGTTGTTGCGGCATTAAAAGTCGCAGGAGTAACAACGTGTACAGTGTCTAAAGCCAAAGAGCTTGTGGACGCATTCATGAAAAAGGAGGTCAAATAAGATATGGCTGGAACTTATGTCTTAGGAGAAACAAAAGTCAGACCGGGAGCATATTTCAATATTCAGAAGAAAGGGACAGGACAGCAGAGTGGCACTGTAAGCGGTGTTACGGCTGTCCTTTTTCGTTCCGATTTTGGACCGTTAAATACTGCGGTTGAATTAAATCCCGATGATGGATTTGCAAACACTTTCGGTAATGGAGGCACAACAGATGCCATCCAGGAGGCAATCAACGGCGGAGCGCAGACAATTATTGCTTGCCGAGTTGGTAATGGAGGAACATCGGCAACTGCCACTCTGAACACAGCAGAGGGACAGGCGGCAGTAAAAATCACAGCAGCATATCCGGGAAAGAAAGCCTTTACCGTAACGGTAAGGGAAAAGCTGACAGACAGCACCCTGAAAGAGTGTATCATCTATGCCGGTGTGACAGAATTTGAGAAAGTCGAATTTACCGCAGGCGCAGGAGAAGCAAAAGCACTTGCAGATGCATTTGCAGCAACGAAGAAATTCAAAGCAGAGGTACAGTCTGGAAAAGACCAGGCAATCGTGATGAATGTATCACAGAACGCCTTTACTCCGGGAACCGACCCGCAGGTTACGAATGAGGATTACTCAAACGGATTTGTAGCTGTCGAGCCTTACGAGTTCAATACAATCTGTGTTGATACGGAGGAAACAGCAGTACATATCCTGATGCAGTCATTCATGAAACGTATTTTCGGTGTAGGTTCCTGACACAGGGAGTTGTAGCAGAAAAGCATACTGTTGACCTGGAAACCAGAATGAGCCATGCGGCATCATTCAATGATGAAAAATGAACTATGTTCTCAATGCTTATGTGAATGAGCAGGGCAAGGAGATTGACGGATACCAGACGGCGGCACGTTTGGCAGGAATGATTGGAGCTTGCGCTTCAAATTCTTCCCTTACACATACTGTTGTGAGTGGATTCAGTGAAATCCTGGAACGCCTCACAAATACACAGATGATTGCTGCAGAAAAGAAAGGCTGCATCGTACTCAGCTACAGCAGCGCAAAACAGGTGTGGATTGATAATGCTATCAACACTCTTATTACACCGGCTGACAATCAGGATGATGGTTGGAAGAAAATCAGAAGAGTAAAGACCAGATTCGAGCTTATCCGCAGAATGAATGCGGCGGCAGATGCACTTGTCGGAAAGGTAGACAATGACAAGGATGGTCGAAGCACTGTAGTAAGCCAGTTACAGGCAATCGGTGACAATATGATTGCCGAGGGAAAACTGACAGCGATTACCGTTTCCGAAAGCGCAGTAAATGTGGCTGATGGGGACAGTGCTTGGTTTGATATTGACGTTGTTGACAAGGATTCTATGGAACACATCTACCTGTCTTATAGATTCCAGTTCAGCACAAATGCATAAGGAGGTAACGGAAGATGATTAACACAAGAGCAGCCGGAGATTCTCGTTTTGCGAGAACCGGTAAAGATGGAGCGATTTACAACGCTGACGGCGTGTTGCTGGCTACCGTAGACAGCTTCACAGCTAATGTAACTTATAACAATGCCGCATATTCCGTTTTAGGAAATGCGCAGGAGCTTGAAACCGCAAACACATTTAAGGTTGCCCTTACAATGTCCCAGGTTGTGGTTGAGATGATGCTTTCATCCAGGAGCTTGTCGAGGCTATGGAATCACAGACAATGCTGTATGGGATTTCCAGGGCGTGCTCAAGGAAGAAACGGCACCGAGGAAAGAATGGTGTATCGTGAGTGCATTCCGAGTGGACAGGTTGATTTACAGAACATTACCGTCGGGGATGTTATCAAGAGAGCATGGAACTTTGCGGTCAACAGACCACCGAAATTACAGAACTTACTTGCACTGGGTTAAGAAATACAGTGCGATTCACCGGAGGGTGCCGAGATGGCATCCTCCATTTAATTTTAACAATATTTTTTGAAAGATGGAGGAAAAAACGATATGGCAGATACAACAAAAAAAGCAAGTGTACAGATTGTAAATGAGGAGCAGGAGAACATGGCAGTTACGGAAGTGGAAACAACCGAAGAGGAGAACAAAACCCTCATCAGAATGAATGAGGATGATTTCATCCAGGGACTTATCAGTGCGGCTGATTATGCGAAAGATGATACACAGCGCATCGAAATTGCCAGAAATGGAAAGGTGCTTTTCGCATTTGAAATCAGACCGTTATCCGAAGAGGAATACAACAAGTGCAAGAAGAAACACACCAAGTACGTGAGAAACAAACAGTTCGGTATGAAATTACCGGAGGAAACGAACACTGTCAAATTCAGAGATGCACTGATTTATACAGCGACGGTTGAAGCAGACCGCGAAAAGCTCTGGGATAACAAAAAGGTATGGGAAAGCCTTAGAGCAAAAGACCTCCAGATTATGAATGGTCTGGATGTTATCGAATACTGCCTGAAAGCCGGAGAGAAAGACAAGATTATTGAGTGCATCGATTCTCTTAGCGGATTCGAGGAGAATATCGAGGAAGTAGCAAAAAACTAATTAAAGCCGGAGGAAAGACTTGTCTGTTGCATCATATATTCCAACGGACAGGAATTACACCGGATGAATTTTATAAAAAACCGCATGGAGTACAGGCGTTTATGCTTGCGTCCATGCGGATTTATTTAGAAAGCACGAAAGGAGGAGAGGAGGACGGCGGAAACAATACGAATTGAGATACCTATCGAAGTCGATGATAACACTGGTCCTGGTACATCGAGTGTTGAAAAGAACATGAACAAAGTCAAGGATGCAGCCGACAAAGTGAAAAGCTCTACCGACCAAATGAGCACATCTGCGAAAAAGGCAAATGATGAGGTTACAAAGTTTGACCGGTCGGCACAGAAAACACAGAAAAGTTTGTTATCATGGGCGAAAGAAAAGTATTCGGTGCTGTTGGAGGCGAAAGATAAGATTTCACCAATATTGTCAACAATCAAGGGTGGTCTTACCAGTTTTGGAAGAAAGACCTGGAGCGTGACAATGAAAGCAGTAGACCTTGCCACCGCACCGATACGAGGCGTAATAAACCTCCTAAAAAATCCAATCTTGCAAGTGGGGGCGGTTCTCGGTGTCAGTATCGGATTGAAAGATACGATTGATACATATAAGGACTTCGAGGCCGCTATGTCACAGGTCAAAGCAGTAAGCGGGGCAACCGGCAGTGAATTCGATAAATTAACAGCCAAGGCAAAGGAGATGGGAGCGACCACAAAATTTACCGCCACGCAGAGTGCAGAGGCATTTAATTATATGGCTATGGCCGGATGGGATTCACAGCAGATGCTTGATGGTATCGAGGGAATCCTGAACCTGGCAGCTGCATCCGGGGAGGATTTAGGAACAACCAGTGATATTGTAACAGATGCGCTCACAGCGTTTGGTTTGAAAGCCAGCGATGCGGCGCATTTTTCAGATGTATTGGCACAGTCGGCGGCGAGTGCAAATACCAATGTTTCCATGATGGGAGAATCTTTCAAATATGTTGCACCAATCGCAGGAGCGATGAAGTACAGCGTTGAGGACACATCTCTTGCCCTGGGACTGATGGCAAATGCAAGCGTAAAGGGTTCGATGGCTGGTACATCCTTAAAAACAGCGTTGGCGAATATGGCGGCACCAACAGATAAGATGCAACCGCCATGAAGAAATACGGAATCAGCCTTACGGATAGCAACGGAAATATGAAAACGCTGAAAGGCGTTCTTGATAATTTACGTTCAAGCCTGGGAGGATTATCTGAAACCGAAAAGACAGCAGCCGCAAGTACCATTTTCGGTAAAGAGGCTATGTCTGGTATGCTGGCAATTATCAATGCGACAGAATCCGATTACAACAAACTGGCTGAATCTATCAACAATGCAGATGGAGCCGCATCTAAAATGTCTGACACTATGCTGGATAACTTAGAGGGTTCAATCACATTGCTGCAATCAGCTATGGATGGAGTAAAAATCTCATTCGGAGAAAGATTATCTCCTTATGTGAGAGGCATTGCGGATTGGCTGACGGAGCAGATGCCGGAAGTTGAGCAGGGACTTAATGAGATGATGGACTGGGTAGACAGCAAAGTGGACCGAATGAAGAGGAAATTCAAAGAATTATCACAGTCGGATGAGTGGAAAAATGCGGATTTCTTCGGAAAAGTGAAACTTGCCTGGGATGATTTCATCGCAGAACCGTTCAGCGAATGGTGGCACAGCACCGGAAAGCAGAAAATCGCAGATATTGCAGGCGATATGGGAACCAGCATCGGAACCGGATTAAAGCTCGGAATATTAACACTTCTTGGAGTGGATGTTTCGGACACTTTGAATGAGGGTGCGAGCGTTGGGGCTTCGTTTGCGAAAGGATTTGCAGAGGGGTTCGATACAGATGCGATAGCAAGCAAACTGTTTGAGGGCTTCGGAAATATGGTAAAGAGCGCAGGAAAGTTACTTCCAGGGGGAGAATCGGCAGATTTATCCTCCATTTTTTCTGCAATTATGCTTGCCAAAATCGCAGGTCCAGTTGCGAGCCTTGGCAAAGGTGCTTTCAGCGTAGGAAAAGCAATTTTCGGTAAAGATGCAGCCACCGGAACATCACTGGCCGGAAGTATTGGAAGTTCAATCATAGGTTCAGCCGCAAAGGGAACCGGTCTAAAAGGACTTGGCGTAACGATGGGTATGATTGGAAACACACTCGGTTCTGGAGCCACTACCGGTGCAGGATTGATTGCGGCAGGAACAGCCGGTACAGCCGGAGGGGTAGCCGCAGGAGCAACACTTGTAAGTGCAGGAATTGATGCGTACAAAGCATTGAAATCCGATGATAAAGCCGAAAGTCAGCTTATGGAGAATCCGCCGCATGGAAAGCAGGGGGAGTTGCAGCCGGAGCAGCCGCAGGCGCGGCAATCGGTAGCATTATTCCTGGTCTTGGTACTGCGTAGGTGCCTTGGTAGGCGCAGGAGTTGGAGGCATTGCAGGTTGGATAAAGGGAAACAAGGTCAAGAAAGAGTATCAGGACAATGTGGAGGAGATGCAGAAAGAAGCTGAAAAAGCTCAAAAGGTATTCGATGCCACTGGATTATCAATCGACAAAGTAAGATTTGCGAATGATGATTTGAACGATGCAATGAATGACAGTTCCGTAACCGCAGAACAGCTTGCATCATACATCCAGGAGGATGTTGCAAAGGTCGGAAAAGAGGCTTTCGGTAACATAAAGTTATCGCTTAGTGAAATTAAAGACCTTGCGAACAAAATCACGTTTGCTGATATGGGCGATGGAATTACAAAGTTCAATGAGGCAACGGAGAGCGCAAAAGAATCCTTATCATCTTTGGAGAGTTCTGTTTCCACGATGAAAAAGGAAAACTGGAAAGTTGGTCTGGGTATGCAGTTATCCGAAACGGATGTGGATGATTACAAAACATCCATTGATAATTTTGTGAAGTCGGCGCAGGACTACATCGAAAACAGCCATTACGAGGCTACAGTTGCCCTAGAATTGCTTACAAACGGCGATGGCAGCACAGAGGGGCTTGACAGTATGTATAACAACATGAAATCCCAGATAGAAGAACTATCGGGAAAATTGAGTGATACAGTGAACATTGCTCTGGAAGATGGAGTTATCACGCTGGATGAATCGAAAGAAATCACAAATCTGCAAGAACAGATTACAGAAATTACAGAGAAAGTATCAAAAGCGCAGGAGGATGCATCGTTCCAGACCTTGAAAATCAAGTACGGAAATGGTGCAAGTCTTGATATTGATTCATTCAATCAGTTGCAGGAGGAGTTGCAGGCACAGGTAAGTTCTTTCAAAGAAAACTTATGATAATGCGCTTACAGTAACCCTCACAAACCTTAATTTGCAGTTATCCGAGGGAGCTATCACGCAGGAGCAGTACGATGCGGCTGTACAGCAGGCTACCGATGGATATTACGCAAACATCAACGATATGGAGGTGAGAGTATCAAGTTTCAATCTGGATACGATAGCAGAGGCTTGGAATGATGAGCTTGCCGGTATTATGCCGGATATGGAGGGTAGCGTTTCTGAAAAATTGAACGCTGCTTTACAGACTGCATTATCAGAAAAACCGGATATATCAAGCTGGACCCAGGAGGATATGATGGGATGGCTTGGACTTGATGATATGACAATAGACACATCAGCTTTTGAAAATATCTATCAGGAGTTGGTGGCAACAGCAGAAAATATGGCACCGACAGCTAAAGAGGAAATCGTGCAAAGTCTGAAAGAATCCATCCCAACGATGGAGGAAGTCATGGCAGAGTACGGTCCAATTTCCAATGAGGCATACGAATCCATAGTAGAGCAATACAAAGAAGCGATGAACAGCTCTTTCGAGAGCGCAGATTTTTCTAGTATTGGCACAACATTAAGCACGAAAATGAGTGATTCGATTTTGAATACTGATACGTCAGCATTCTCAACAGCATTTGCGGAGCTTGGAACGAAATCTGGAACCGATGCGGCAACAGCTTTCCAGGCTGCGGATTACTCCGGTGTAGGTGCGGCTGTTGGAAGTGGAATCAGCAGTGCTATTACAAATGCTGATATGGCACAGATTAACAGTGCGGTAGATGCACTGAAATCAAATACGGATAGTTCCGTAAACAGTGCGTTTGGCGCAGGCGTTTCTACAACAATGCCGGTAAGCGTAACCCTGGACTATTCACTTGTGAATCCGACAAAGACGTTCACGATAGGCGGTGGAGGAAGTGGAAGTACAACACTTACTGTATCGGCTCATGCAAGCGGCGGTTATGTAAATGACAAGCAGTTGTCATGGGTTGGAGAAGAGGGACCGGAGGCAATCATACCTTTAGTTCCCGGCAGAAGAAACAGAGCGCTGGAACTGTACAAAGAGGTTGGGGACATTCTCGGAGTACAGGCAAATGCGAATGGTAACATCATCGGAGAGGCAGCACCTTTAGGTGGAGGAAGTGGAAGTACAACCATCGGAAGTACAGCAACAGAAATGTTTGCTTACAGCTCCATTTCGGACTTTTTTATCTCTCAATGATAATTTGTTAGCCGAAGCGATTAGAAACGGAGCCACAGGCTATAACGGATTCACAGAGGGTACAGAAAGCGATTCAGATACGCAGATGAACCTTTGAGCAGTTCGAGCACAGTGGAAACCGGAAAGACAAATATAAACCTTAATATCCAGATGTCACCGCAGTTCAATATTTCGGATTCAGGCACCGGAAAAATGGATGAGGCAAGCATCATGGCAATTATCCGAAAGAACATGAAGTCAATGGCTGATGAACTGGGAGGAGAAATTGCTGACAGACTGGAACAGGTATTTTCAAATATGCCGGTAGTGAAGGAGGGGTAGGCGATGGAAATAAAACTGTTTGAAGCGGCTGATAAAAAGAAGTCGTTTACGTTCTCTTCGTTGCCGGAGAAGATAAGCGGCAGTCTTGGGACGAAGTATCAGACCTATGATATTATCTCCCAGGGTGCCGTAAAGGTGCCAAAGGGAACAGAAGTGGCGGAAATCTCATGGGATGCCGTTTTCTTCGGACCGGACAGAAAGAATCTGGCGGTTGTGAAAGCGAAAAGTTACCAGAAACCCGATAAGTGCATTAAGCAGTTGAGGGAATGGCAGGAAAAGGGAACGGTGCTGAATCTGCTTGTAACAGAAACATGGATTAACATGGATGTTACGATTGATTCATTTACACCCGACCCTTTTGGTGCTTATGGAGATGTAAGCTATGGCATTAAATTTTCACAGGCAAAAGACCTGAAAATCTATACAACAAACGAATTGAAAATTGCCGCCTTTGTAAAAAAGACAGTTCCGAGAAATGATAACTCAAATAAAGGCTCTTCCTACACGATTGTCAGTGGCGATACGTTGTGGGGGATTGCTTCACGAAAACTTGGAAGTGGTACAAAGTGGACGAAGATTTACGATGCAAATGCTTCAACGATTGAGGCGGCAGCCAAGAAACATGGCAAAAGCAGTTCAGACCATGGTCATTGGATATGGCCGGGAACAACGCTGTCGATTCCGGCGGCATAGGAGGTGCGAAGATGATAGATTTATCAAAAATCGCATACCGACTTACCGTTATGGATAGTGGCGGAAAGCAGTATAACATAAAAGAATTTGTCACAGGTCTTGGCTGGGAAGAAAACAAAAATGAGATTTCTGTCCGAACTTCATTTACAGCAAAGAATGATAAGACATCTGCGGGGCGATTATCAGAGTTAATCAAACCCGGATGTCTTATTGGTATTTTTGCGAGTGATGGAGGAAAGCAGGACAGAGAAGTGGCAAGGGGAACGGTGCAGGAATGGAATCCGCAGGAGCAAAGCAGTTCCAATACCCTAAAATGCGTTGCATATGATTCTCTGTATGATTTGCAGAGGAGCCAGGACAACAAATTTTATTCCGCAGGAACCGGTACAAAATCCATTATGACCGGTGCATTTGACGAGTGGGGAATACCCACAAAAGGATATAGCGGACCGAATGTATCTCACGAAAAAATGAAATACAGCAGTTCGTATGTATCTGATATGTTGCTGGATGTTTTGGACGATGCCTACAAAAAGGGCGGAGGAAAATTCATCATCCGGGCGGCGGAGGGGTATGCAGATGTGGTGGAGCGTGGCACGAATACAGATGTTTATGTGTTCCGGGTGGATAACACAAAATCTATCAGCCAGTCAATAAGCACCGCAAGCCTTGTTACCAGGGTAAAGGTGCTGGGGCAGGCAGACGATGATGGTAATTCTCCGGTCGAGGCAACGGTAGATGGGCTTACAAAATACGGAATCCGTCAGAGAATCTACACCAGAGGAAAAGACGAAAGCCTGGATGAGGCAAAGACAGCCGCACAAAAAATCATCGATGAAGATGGTGTGATTGATGAAGAAATCACAGTGCAGGCTCCAGATGTGCCATTCATCCGAAAAGGCGATTTAGTTTACGTTATGATAGGTTCCGCACAGAATTATTATTACGTGGTTGGAATCCGGCACGATTGCGATAATTACAGCATGACAATGGACCTGGAACTTGCTAAGACCGAAACAGCAACACAGACAACAAAGAAAAAGGATTACAATGTCGGAGATATTGTAAATTTTAAGGGCGGTACGCATTATGTATCGTCCTATTCTGGTTCAAGAGGATATAGCGCAAGAGCCGGAAAAGCGAAAATAACAATCAAAAATGGTTCTGGAAAAACTCATCCCTGGCACTTGATACACACTGACAGTGGCAGCAATGTTTACGGATGGGTGGATGATGGAACTTTTGAATAATGGGAGGCGATAACGTGGAAAATTTCGATGCGAATGCCGGTACAAATAAGCTGGCAAATGTTTTAAGTGACAGGATGCGAAGAGAAAATGATACATCGTTATGCCTGGACTTTGGAGAAATCCAGGGAAACGGCAGCCTCATCACAAATACTTTCCCAGTAGCAATTCCGAAAGGTCAATATTCGGTATGCAGACACGTAGGAGGATTATCTTTTACAACAAGCGGCGGAAAGCATGGAGGACATTCAAGCGGCGATGGTTCACATGGTCACACGATTACGCCTCCACAGATAAAGCCTGGGGACAGGGTGCTTGTGGCGTGGGTAATGAATGAAGCCTGCGTCATAGACGTTGTAACAGGTTCGTAGGAGGTAAACGATGGCAAATATTGTAACAGTTGCCGTTCCTGCGTTTATCGAAGAAAGTTCCGAGTATGATACACAATACAAAAGGACAATGAAATGGAATCCGAAAAAGGGGATTTCGTGAGAAATGCAGCAAACCAGGTTGTGGAGTGTACCGGAGAAGAGGGCTACATGATTTGGTGCATGAAAGTATCTATGACAGAACGATATTCCTGCCTTGCATATTCCAACGATATAGGTGTTGAGATGGAGGACGCACTGGCGCAGGACGATGAAAAGACAGTCGAATCAATGGTGGAGCGAACCATCAGAGATGCACTGCTTGTAAATCCGAGGACTGAATGGGTGCGAGATTTCGAGTTTGAATGGAACGGCGATAGCATGAACTGCTCTTTCAAGGTTAAGGGGAAAGAGTGGGACAAAGTATTTCAAATCAATATTTAGAACGGAGGTGGTAAGATGGCGCAACCAGAATTTCATAGACCGGAGTGCTTCGATGGGAGCACAACCGATGAAATACACGAGCGAATGATGGCGAGCTTGCCGGATGATATAGACGATATGCCTGCCGGATTTCCTTATGATTTCACAAGACCGGCGGCAGAGGAAAAATCAGAGTTTATCAATTATCATCTGATAAGGGCAGTAATGCTTGCGTTTCCGCAGTATGCCTGGGATGATTGGCTCGATTTGCATGGGGCGCAGGTTCATGTGACAAGGCACGCAGAACAGTATGCGACTGGAAACATAACAATTACCGGTGTTGCAGGCAGCGTAATAGCCGCAGGCACCGTTTTTTGCGTACCGGCTGTAGATGATAACCCTGCGATAGAATTTGCCACGAATGAGGACTGCACAATAGCTGATGATGGCACTGTAACAGTAGCCGTAACAGCAGTTGAAAGCGGTATCGGTTCAAACGTGGCAGCGCATACCGTATGTATCATGGCAAAAAGTGACAAGAACATTACCGGCATAGATAATGCAGAGCCGATTTCTGGCGGAACGGTACGGGAAGAGGACGGAGATTATTTCGACAGGATATTTGCTGAATATGATAACAGCAAAACATACCTCGGAAATGACAGCGATTTTGTCCGATGGGCGAAAGAAGCAGGCGCAGGAGATTGCATCGTTGTGGCGGCTTTTGATGGACCCGGAACCGTAAAACTGGTACTGGTAGATGGAAACGGACAGCCGGCAAATGCAAAGTTGATAAATGATGTATATAACTACATTGTTTCTCCGAATGACCGGATGCAGCGATTATTGCCGACAGCGTGCGCAAAACTGTCATGCGTGGCTGCAACCACTGTAAAGATGAATTATACCATTACTGGATTGTTGCTGGATGAATCGGTGGACAAGTCGCGTGTGGAGGAAGATTTCAAAAAGTTGGTGCTTACCGTTTACGGTGTGGCGAAAAACGAGGGGATACTTCGATACAATGATGTGCGCCCGCTGATAACTGCCATTGATGGAGTGGAGGACTTCGACACATTCCTGATAAATGGCAAAATGAGCAATATCAAGTTGGAGAAAGAAGAATATCCGGTTACTGGAACGATTGATTTCAGAAGTTAGGAGGACGGACGATGACAGATGAAGAATTGGAATTATTCCCGACGAGCGAGAGCGCCTTAAAAATGCTGTCCTATGTGACACCCGGATTTTACGATAAATCGTATGTCGGCAAATGGATGTTTCAGGTCATGGGGTTGGAATATGACAAGGCCTTGAAGCTAGCGGAGGAATTACCGGAACAGTTTTTCCCGGAAACAGCGACCTGGGGATTATGCTGGCATGAAATAAAATGGGGATTGCCGGTGCAGGAAAATCTTTCTTACCAGGAGCGCAGACAAGCGATATACGAAAAGAGAGATTATCATTCGCCAATGACACCGTACATTATGGAGCGGTATCTGGAAAATGCAACCGGATTTACGGTACATATAGCAGATTGCCACGATGCAGGACCATTGAAGTATAAGCCGCCTCACCCGAATGTATTTAAGGCTTTTTTCAATGGCGATGGCACGCTGGATTCAAAGAAAGTCCGAAAGCTGATTGATAAATTAAAGGAATCACATACAACATATTTTGTGAATGACTATTCGATGTTCGAAATTGTGTTTTCTGAAAAATTCATGGTCAGCAATATAGGGTTGCTATTCAAAATACCGTTCTGGAAAGCTCGACGGTTTGATGGTTCCGAGTTGTGGGATGGTTCACATCTCATGGATGCGGCTATCGAATATGAAATGCGACTCGGAGTGAAATACAAAGAGGGCGAATTTCGGATTGCAGAAACGTTGGATATTGAGCGAATGACAGCGAGGGCGAAAGTTCCGCTATCAGAAAAAATGCATATTGAGAAGCAGACTGTCAGTGCGAAAGCATTTAACTGGCAGTCTTTGTTTTTTGATGGCTCTGTTCCGATGGATGGAAACTTGCTGATGAATTATTGCAGAGCAGACAATAAGACTACGGCAAATATCAAAATACCGGTGGCATCCATTTCTGAAAGTTATGGGAATGCTACCTGCACAGTGAAAAGGAATCTGGCATATTTTGATGGTTCATTGAAAATGAACGGTTCAAGATTGCTTAATTCATTAAACAGAAAGGAGACTATCTAAGAATGGCACAGAATGTAATTATTACAAAATCAGCCAGAAAGAAAATGGTACAGGCAAGAGCAGGAGCGATTACACTTCCTAAAATTGTCGGCATGGCATTTGGCTCTGGAGGAGTAGACAGCGCAGGAAATGTTATTTCTCCGTCTGAAACACAGACAGCACTGAAAAAGGAACTGCTCCGTAAGCCTATCAGCGGCTATAACTTTATCACAGAAACCACATGCAGATACGAATGCACGCTTGGAGAATCAGAGCTTGCCGGACAGTATATCAGTGAAATTGGGCTGTATGATGCCAACGGCGATATTGTTTGTATCAAGACCTTTACCAGAAAGGGAAAGGATAACGATATTGAAATGACATACACGCTGGATGATGTTTTCTAATCCGGCAGAGAGGAGGAAACCATGAAAGCATACAAACCGAGTTCCGCTACCTACAAAGACAGCATTCCGATAGTGGAAACAACCGACACAAACCATGCGGATAATGCGAACCAGGCACCGAAACAGCTCATTGAGAATGACATCGCATTAAAAGAGCAGATGGACGGATATGGATTTTCAGTTGTCGATGGCACGTTATGCGTAACCTATGAAAGTGAGGAATAAAAGAGATGAGCAAAATTACAGAACCGATGCTGTTGGATAAAACCGGTCAGCAGTTTCTTGGATTGATGGAGAAACAGAACGAATTACTCACAGCGATTGCCAGTGGGTACAATTACAAACCGACTTCCATTGCAGATGTGTTTGCAGTGGTTCAGTCAGGAAATGCAAGCCAGGTTTTTAATTATGGCGACCAGATTATTTTACCATGGACCGACAAAGCAACCGGAAAAACATATGAGTGTCCGCTTGATGTGGTACATTTTGGAGATGTCACACTTGCGGATGGCGAAACTGTACCGGGAATGTTGGTACAGTGGCATTATGCAACGCCTTTTAGCGTGCAGTTCAACCAGTTCCAGGCGTTTAAGTATTGCGAGGAGCAGTTACCGGCAGGAACCTACAATGTCATTATCGGTGATACCTGGGGAAATAACTGCGTAAAGGGTAAAACATACCAGTTCACGCTTACGAAGCCTGTACCAGCGAAAGGACAGCTTGCAGGATTATACAGAGCACCGGATGTCAGCCCGAGCGAATGGAAAGTATATTCATTCGAGAGCAATACGGCAACAGACCCTATCGAAACTGTAGCGATGGTGGAGGGAACAGGCGGAACCGCCCTTGGTACATTATCTTTCAAACCGACATCGCCATTGAATGGATTGCAGAGCACAGCTTACGGATATAACCGTTGGGCGCAGAGTGCTATGCGTCAGTGGCTTAATTCCGAAGAGGCAAACGGTAAGTGGTGGACACCACAGCACAATTTTGACCGCACACCGGACCAGCTCAAAGAAAAGCATGGATTTCTTACCGGATTCGATGAGGAATTTACAAAGAGATTGAAAGCAACGAAAGTATCCACCTGGAAGAACACTCTTACAGACAATGGAGATACGGACGGTATTGAGGTAACTTACGATAAAGTGTTCCTGCCGAGTTTGGAGGCAATGTCAATCAATCCGCAGAAAGCTGGCGAGGACGATGTATGGGAATACTGGAAACGTGCATCCGGTATGGCGGAGAAAATGCAGCAGTACAAGACTTATCCGCAGATTCGTACATTTGCGATTGAGAATCACACTTCGCCGCAGCACGTCCGCCTGCGCTCGGCTCATCGGGGCGGCTCGAACGATGCGTGGTATGTGAACTCCGGTGGTAACGTCTACTACTACTACGCGAACTGGGCTAGTCGCTGCGCTCCGGCTTGTTGGCTTTGCTAATCGAATAATCGTTTTAATCCCCGGCACCCACGGATGCCGGGATATTTTTTGAAAGGAGGAATCAAGATGGCAGTACCAGAGGGAGAAAGACGACCATGTAAGATGGACGTATTCATGCACGAGTTGGACCTTGTGACATATACGCTCCAGATTACAAGAAATGAGAAAATATTTCTTCCAGAATATAAAGGCTGCGTTACGGACGATATTGTGGAAACCGCAAAGAATATTTACATAGATTCATGGGACGCAAACAATATCAGAGTACAGAAACGTGGCGATAGCAACTGGGAGGAGAGGAGCCGTCTACAGTTAAGAGCCGCAAGAAATTGCAACAGGCTTTTAGCACTCATAGGCATCGCAAAATCCTCGTTTCACCTGAAATCAAAGCGTGTCAAATACTGGGTTGGTAAAGTATTAAAAATCCGGGGAATGATACGAAACTGGAATGAAAGCGATAGTGAACGCTATGCCGTAAAACAACGGAAATAGTGTTTATTATACAGGGATGAGGACTGAAACGCAGAACGTCCGCCTGCGCTCGGCTAATCGGGGCAACTCGAACAATACGTGGTATGTGAACTCCGATGGTAACGTCAACAACAACAACGCGAACTGGGCTAATCGCTGCGCTCCGGATTGTGTGGTATTTAGGACATACGGCTGCCTCACAGAGGTGGTGCTCCGACCAATCTAACACAAGGAGTTCTTATCCTTGCCGAATGGCAAAACACCACTGTAGCGATGCAGTCAGCCCTTGAAAGGACTGGTACTGCTATATACGTTATGGACAATAATTCAAATTACGTGGATAGAGAAGAGATAATCGGTTTCGATGCCTTGTACGATTCAATGATGAAAAGTAAGAAAGGGGTTACCTGGAAAGGTTCGGTTGCTCATTATGTGCTTAACAGCATGGAGGAAACTTACAAATTGAGTGAAGAGCTTGAAAAGGGAACCTATAAAGCAAGGCCGACAACACAATTTAAGATAACATCACCGAAACCCAGGGACATAATAAGTACTTGCTTTCGGGATAGGGTATATCAGCGGAGTTTGAATGATAACGCTCTATACCCGATTATGACAAAACAGCTCATTCGTGATAATTGGGCTTGCCAGAAAGGAAAGGGAACGGACGATGCAAGGGATAGAATGAAAATATTTCTGCAAAGGATGTACCGGAAATATGGCACAGATTTCTATGGTTTACAATGCGACATTCATGGATATTACCCGAATATGAGGCATGACCTTACAAAAGAATTGTTCCGGGATAAACTGGACGATTGGCTGTATGAGCAGACTGCAACTGTTCTTGACGGACAGTACGCAGGGGATGTGGGATATAATCCTGGCAGCCAAATGATACAGATAGCCGGTATTACATTTCTAAGTGAGTACGACCATATGATGAGGGAGCAGACCGAAGCCGAGGATTACGGCAGATATATGGATGATTCAACACTGTTCCATCCATCAAAAGAATATCTGGAAAACCTAAATTGATAAATGAGAAATACCTTGCAAGCAGGGGAATGGAGTACAACTCGAAGAAAACGAAAGTATTCAGCATTAAAGAGGGCTTTACATTCCTGGGATTCAAGTATCGGTTGACGGATACTGGAAAAGTTATCATGACAGTCAGCTCGGAGAAAGTCAAAGAAAGGCGCAGAAAGCTCCGTAAGCTGGTGAGGAAAGCCAAAAGAGGCGAAATCACAAAGGCGAAAGTAGATGACTGTTATCAAGCATGGAGGAGCCATGCGAGCAAAGGAAATTCCTTTCACCTTATACGCCGCATGGACAAATTTTACAAGAGTTTATGGAATGACCAAGAAACGGAGGTAACTGACAATGAGAATTAAGCAGATGGACGGCAGTATTTATGATAGCCGGGCGAATGAAAACCTGCGTGCAACAGTTGCAGAGCAGGCAGCCACGATTGATTATCTGGCTATGATGGCAGATATTGATATTCCGACAGAAGATAAAAACGAAATGGGAGGCGTAGACGATGAGTGATACACAGAACATGGAACAGGCGCAGGAAGTACAGCACAGTCCTAAATTTGAGGACATCAAAGGTTACCATGACAGCGGTTTCTGGAACGCCGCCATGGTAAAAAATGCTGTCAAGAAAAAGAGAATCACAGCAGAAGAATATACGGAGATTACCGGAAAGGAATACCAGTAAGAGGAGGGAAAAAGCAGGTGCTTTGCAGAAGTCCACCTGGCATAATGCCTTATGAATAAAATATCGATACCGCCCTTGTCAGAATATTACAACTTTGACCGGTTGGAGGATGCGGCAAGGGAATTACATCTGAATACAGAAGAGCAGGAGAATGAAGAAAAATTATTCAACCTGCATAACCATTTGATATGGCATTCGTACCGTCCTTTCGAGGATGCGCTTACGGATGCCATTTTCAGTGTTGTTATTCAGAAAATAATTGAGGATTACAACCTTACTCCGCAGGACGCACCGGCTGACTACCGGGATTTGTTGGAGTGAGAGAAAGGAAGTATAGGACAATGGATTTATTTTCATTAGCCATCGCCATAGGGATTCCATCGGCAATCACAGGTTTTTGCTTTTGGTGCTTGGAACACCACATGGAGAAGCGAGAGGAGCGGGACAAGGAGGAACGCAAGAAAAGGCAGAAAGAGCAGGACGAGAGGGAACAGGCGAGAGAAAAGGGCGAGCTGTGCATCATCAACTGCATAAATGCTCGCTTGCGCTCGGAGAAGCCACAGCAAAAGCGGTACAGCGTATCCCTGATGCGAAATGCAATGGAGATATGCACGCCGCCCTGGATTATGCTCAGAAAGTGAAGCATGAACAGAAAGATTTCCTGAACTCCCAGGCTTTACATCAACTTTACTGATTGGAGGTTGCGGAGTGAGGAAAAGAAGAGTTACTAAAAATAAAAGTAAAGCCGCCATTCTTTGGATGTGGGAGCATACCAAAATGATTGTGAACTGCCTGTCGGTATTGTATGTGCTGAACTGGCTGTATTCCCTGGTCGTGATTGTGGTTGCGATAAAGGAAACCGGGCAATTCAGCTACCTAGATACTCTTATAAGCGAAACGAATGAAACGTTCCGAATTGTGGTGGGGGCGAACATAGTCAAAGCAGGTGTTGAAAACATATTCAAATACAACGATTTTGGCGGCAAGGGTTCCCGGTATATGGGGACCAGTAACAGTGAAAATGAAAACATAGAAAATGTGGAGGACAACAGAGGATGAATGACATTATTTTTGAAGCATTAAAGTTACTGATTATGGTTTGCGTGGCTGTGATTGCCAGATACGTTATTCCTTGGCTTAAAAGCAGAATCGAGCAGGATAAGATGGCAGCCATCGAAAAGATGGTTACACAGGCCGTACTATACGCGCAGCAGGTACTCACATCAAAGAGTGGAGCCGAGAAAAAAGCTATTGTTACTGACCTGCTAAAAGAAATGCTGACAGCAAAGAATATTTCCATTACTGATGAACAGCTTAACATTTTGATTGAAGCGGCTGTCAAGCAGATGAAGATGGAGGAAAACGCAGGAATCGTAATCGAAGCAGTAGACGAACAGACAACAAAAACTGAATAAAAGACAGGAGATGATACCATGTCGCTCAAAGGAAATAGCAATGAAGAGCGCATCTGGAATTTTCTGATAAGCAAGGGGCTTAATCCATTTGGTGTTGCAGGTTTGATGGGGAATCTGGACCGAGAAAGTGGGTTGAGCCTATTAACTTGCAGAATACCTACGAGAAAATACTGGGATTTACGGATGATACCTACACAACATCCGTAGACAATGGCGATTATCAGAATTTCGTACATGACAAAGCAGGATACGGCATTGCGCAGTGGACGTATTGGAGCAGAAAACAAAACCTGCAGAAGTATGCGCAGGAAAAGGGAGCCTCCATCGGTGACCTGGAAATGCAACTCGAATTTCTTATACAGGAATTGAGCAGCAGCTATAAATCTGTGCTGAACGTGCTGAAAACAGCAACGAGCGTTTCCCAGGCATCAAATGCCGTACTGCTTAATTTTGAAAAACCGGCAAACCAGGGAAGTTCCGTACAAAAAGAAAGAGCCGAATGCGGACAGAAATTTTATGACAAATATGCGTCTGGAAAAGGAGGAACATCTATCATGGGAAAGACGATTACAACAGGATGGCTTTCAGCCGTTATCAATGGAATTAAAATCAAATCTGATTTGAGATGCAACCCGGATAATTACAGCAGCAGGTCAAGCAGAGATGCTTCATACGTGACTATGCATTACACAGGAAATAATAAGGACACAGCAAGGGCGAATGCAAACTATTTCGGTGGAGCCGGAAGAAATGCATCCGCCCATTTGTTTGTGGATGATACGGAAATCCACCAGAGTGTACCGTTAAATTCTGTAGCATGGCATTGTGGAGCGCAGACATATAAACACGCATATTGCAGAAATGCAAACAGTATCGGTATTGAGATGTGCTGTACCGCCGGAAATTATAAGATTTCCGAAAAGACTAAACAGAACGCCGCATATCTGTGCGCGTATATCTGTAAAATGCTTGGCATCAGTGCAGGCGAAGTTGACAAGTATGTACTCCGTCACTGGGATGTTACAGGAAAGAATTGCCCGGCACAGATGGCAGGAAGTAACAATGCTGAATGGGTAGCATTCAAAAATATGGTAAAATCCATCCTTGATGGTGGAGGAACCGGCAACAGCACTTCCGGTGGAACGCAGACAAAGCAGATGTACAGAGTGCGTAAAACCTGGGCTGATGCAGCGAGTCAGAAAGGTGCATTTACGAGCCTGGAAACGCAAAAAAATGTGCTGACGAAAATAAGGGTTATAGCGTATTTGATTCCAACGGAAACAAGGTATATCCGGCATCGGCAAATACCGGAACGTCATGCAACTATGTGGTAAAAATCACAGTTGATGGATTGAGATACAGGGACAATCCTGGAACCAGTGGAACAAAGGTACTGGGATATTTGAAAAAGAATTACAAATATACAGTAGTGGAAGAACGCACTGTAAATGGCGTAAAATGGGGCAAGCTGAAATCTGGCGCAGGATGGTTTTCGTTACAGTCAGAATATTCTGTACGCTGTTAATGCTTGACAAATAAGGAGAACGGACCTCTCTATCACACAAAATGTGGTGGAGGGGTTCTTTTTTTATACTCGAAAATATTATGCATATATGGTAGACTGTAGAAAAAGCCAGGAGGTCTAAGAGGAATGAGAAAAAGACATTTTTTATTATTGGCGTTTGCCATAACTGGTCTTGCCCTGAACGGATGTTCGGGTGGGGGGGTACAACGGATGTTGATACCTCGCAGACCGAGAGCGTAGCGGAAAGCGAAAGTAGCGAAGTAGAGCCGACATCGACGGTAGAAATGCCGGACGGATTCACAAAAATAACGCAAGAACAGGCTGAATCATGCCCGGATGGGGATGGAGCGGTCAAAGCTCTGGAAACGGCTTTACAGTCGATTGGAGTAAAGAAAGTTTCTGATTGCTATTGGGGGAATTACAAGACAGCCGGAAGTGTTGTCGATATGGAGGCTTACCTTATCACAGATGCACAAAACCTTATCGTCAGATGCCAGTACCTGAATAATAACTGGACGGTTGTTATATCACTGACAGCGAGAACGGACATTTGTATTATCCTACAACCGGTAAGGATGCGTATAACTACACAACAGGGGAATTGATAAAGCAGGAAGAAACAACAGAGCCTGCGGCGGTAGAGGACACGCAGGAGGAATCCAAAGAGCCTGAAACGCAGGAAGTACCACACCGGGATGGAATGTACGGAATCAGTGACAAGAGCTGTCACGATATAGATGCAACCTTTTCCAGGGATAAAGTGCGGAATGATGTTACTGGAAAGTGGAGAGTGTCTGCCATTTCTGCGGATGTGCAGATGGTGGAATACGCAAAAGATTACTACCAATGGAAATTTACGAACGATGATGAGATTCACTGCATTGTGAATTTTTATAATAATACAACAACGAAGATACAGTATCTTAGCGGAAACCTGTTCGTTACGGTCCATGAGTATGTAAAGGGAGAGGAGCACGATGCTAACCTGATGTTCAGTGGAACAGTCCTCCAGGATTTTATAGTTTATCTCGATAATGGAGATATTGAGCAGATACAATAACAGAGTTATCCCCATAGTTATTCACATTATCCACAAAATATTGAGTTGATAAAATAATCGTTTGGTAACCGACCGATACCGAACGGTTATTTTTTTATGCGTTCGGAAAATTTCGGTTTATTTTTTGAGTTTGTACCAGGTTCAAACCTGGACTTCAAAATTTGTACCACCAGTACAGAAAACCGAAAAACCGAACGGTTATTTTCTTACAATCCTTGAAAGCCGCATAAAATAAGGATTTTCTGATGATTCATTTCTAAAATAAAAACCGAATTACCGAACGGTTATTTTCTGAACCGAAAAAACCCGATACAGATACAGAAACAGATAAAGATACAGATATATAAATATATTTATGTTCATTTGTACCTCAAAAACTTTTTCAAAAATTGTAAATAAGCATATTGACACTACTAACCTACGTGTTATTATAATGTCAACAACTCAATAAAACGAGTTGGAATAAACCAAGGCAGGAGGTTAAGAGTACATGGAGGAATTTGAAATGACACAGACAGAGTTGATTTTATTTTTAGAAACATTAGCAGAAAACGTGGAGCTGAAAGCAAAGACCGGAGAAGATGCCGCAGGCATCATACGAAAGAAAATTGAGGTATTAAAAAAGGAAACCCCGACACCTGGTAAGTAAGAGGGTTTCCAATCCGTAATAAGGGTAAGGCGGTTCCTGCCACCGCCAAGCCTTACCCTTTTATTATAGCAGGGCGGTGGAAGAAATCAAGAGCGGAATGCAGGAGGACATAGAGATGGCAGCAACCAAAGAGCAGGAACGGAAAGCGTTGGAAAAAATCAAAAAAATCGTGACAGACCTTGGAGAGGATAGCTATATCAGCATGGCATTTGAGGGATGCTTTGAAATTGCCGAGGGAAACATTGAAAATGATTTCGGATGCAGCATGAAACAGAGAGCCGAAAGTTCGGCGGCAGAGGCAGCAAAATATAAAGAAATGTACGAAAGTGCAGTGAAAGATTATGAAGCAGAGAAGAGAACTGTCGAAGAACTTGAACAGAAAGTTCTAACGTTGGAAGAGGCTGGCGCAATAAAAGCTATTCTTATTGATAGCAAGACGGAGGCGATAAGAAGAACAGAAGAATCCGCCAGAAAAATTGTTGAATTTGCGGACAATCCGGATAGCGCAGAATTTAAGCAGGCTGTGCAGGACAACAGACATAACAAACAGTTGGTTGAGGAAAGCGAAAAACTTATCCAGAGGATTCTTGATACTATGTTTTAGGAGGAGCAGAGCTGATGAAAAAGTACAGAGTAAACGAGAGCGAACATTTCAACCTGTATTCGATGCACGATAAGCTGAAATGCATCGAAATTGACATGCAGGAGGCACCGGCACACACATATACAGACGAGCAGTGGGATGAGGTCCAGGAAAGAATCAGCGAAGTCGAGGAGCTTATGGAAAAGGCGTATTGCGTGGGCGCATTGGTGGACTGGCCAACCTTAAAGAGAATCAGGGAGATTAAAGAGGAACGGCAGTTGATGAGATACAACGCCTGCATGGAACAGGGAGCATCGGAGAAAGATGCAGCAATGGCATTTGAATTATAAAACAGTTACCCGCCCCGGAGGGTACGAGGGCAGAAAGTGAGGACATACAAATGATGGCGAATATTGTAGCAATGTTTCATTCAGCACTGCATATGGATGATGGATACGTGAATCATATCGCAATAGTCCAGGACGTTGATGGATACCACAATCATTTTCTTTATGATGAGGACAAGGGAAAAGGAGCCGCAGGGACAGGACCATTCAAAACAATAGAGGATGCGAAACAGGATGTCATAGCACATTACCCTGATGCGAAAGAAAAGAAAATCTCCCCGGCATACAGGTATTACAGCACACAGCGTCCAATCATGCCGGAGGATACCCGAAGCCAAAAAATAACGAAGTCCTGGAGATTGAGAACTTCGACAATAAAAAGTTTGTTGAGGAAGTAGGCTGCCAGGCATGGGGCTATATCGAATACAAAAAGCCGCTCGGACATTTTGATGTTATCAATTATGAATTGGCTGCTGTAAAGATTAAAACATTGCATCTGAAATATATCGGCAGGGATGATTGGGGACGGTACGTGTATGAGGATGAAAACGGAAAGCTCTGGAAGAATACAGACCGTTGCAGTCCGAGAGAGTGCTGCGAGGAAAGAGGAGATACGCTCAACTCATCCGCAGGCAACGAATTTGACGGAGAACCTGATTGCTTCATGGCGGCTCACATTAAAGTTGAGTATTTACCGGAAGAGGGAGGCGAGCAGGATGGATAAAGAAAATACCGGCGAACAGCGGCGAAACTGTACCGGAATAAAGAAACAGGAGAGCTGTTTACATATCGGGAAATGTTGAAAGAATGGCGAGAACGGTACGAGGGGATTAACCCTGCCAATGGATTTTACCAATACCACTGGCACACAAGGTACGATACTTAGGATAACGGAACAGGAGGGCGGAAAGTGAGAACGATTGATTTACTGTATCAGGCATATGTCGATGAGCGCATGGAGAGCGCAGAAAGCGGAGAGGAGCAGGAGGCGATTTCGCCAGTTTAGAAATATATGCAGCAAAGCAGATAACAGCCTTATGAAATTGCAGGGCGATATATGGGACAGTATGGTCCAGTATGGAGATAGCAGAGAAAAGCAGGGATTCATCGCAGGCTTTATGATGGCGTGTGATTTATTCAGAACAGGAGGTACAGGGAGCTATGACAGTAAGGGAAATGCTTAACAGTGCAAGCGATGATGCGATAGCAAGTGCAATATTGAGAGGGGCATTCAAGAAATGCGCGTACTGTATTTATGATGATGCGATTGCACATGAAGCTGGCGAGCGAGCGTGTCCGAATCCGTACACAGGACAGTATTGCAGAGAGGGAATAAAGAAATTTCTTCAAAGCGAGGCAACAGAAACAAAGGCAGATAGAATCAAGAAAGGCAGATAGGAGGCGTGAGGCATGGAGGATTTAATTCTACACCCTGATATTGCAGAGCCGGTAATGACGTTGAGCGATAGAGATATGGGGACACTCTTCAAAGCGCTTATGATTTACAGATGGAGGGGCGAAGAACCAAAAGACTTGAGTGCGGCGGCGGATATGGCATTTATATTCATTCGGACAAAAATGGATATGGAAACCGAGGCAAGAAAAGAATACTGCCGGAAACAGCAGGAAAGAGGAAAACTTGGAGGCAGACCGAAGAAAAATCCAGAGGAAAGCAAGGAAAAGAAATAAAACTCATTTTTTGAGCTTTTTGTAAATAAAGGTATTGACACCTACCTACTACGTGTTATATTAAACTCATAAGAACGAGTTATGAAACACACAAAAGTGAGTGGGAGGTCAAAATCATGGCAGCACAGATTATCCAGTTTCCGGTACAACATAGCAACGGTTATAACAATCTGATTCAGTTATTTGAGATTTGCGATTCTTTAGAATCCTGCAATTTCTATCTTGAAAGCGTAGAACAGCTTTTTCAGAAAGGATATATTTCTGAAAAAGAGATGTACACTCTTCGCAGGATTGGCAGAGGAAAACGCCTGGAGCTGACACAGCCAGAAAAGCAGGAGTCGCAGAAGGCAACCGAACCTGGGGTGTATCAGTATACGCCGGAGATGGGAGGCGCAAAGCCTGATTGCCAGATGGAGGCGAGCCGGGGATATTATGGCGGTCATTGGTTTATTGATACGCCACTGGAAATCAAAGGCCGGGGAATTACATTCCTGAAAAAATATACGGATAAGGATTTCTGCACACCGGGGCATTACCGGGTAGGCTGGAACGAATACCGAGTAACCAATAAAGCGTTCGATAAATTAAAAGAACAGTACACAATTTCACAGGAAGTCTGCCTCGATTAAGAGGCAGATACAGAATGGAGGGAGGGCAGAAGCGTGAGCCGGAGAAAGATGCACGCATACGGAGAAAGAGAAAGCGGAGGGAGATACATTCTGGATGATTACGATTTTTCTCGGAATCATACAAAAGCACAGACAATCAAAAGATGGAAAAGGAACTTGAAAAAGAAAGCAAGGTCTGAACGCCGGAGAGTGGAGCACAAGGCGATGAGCACAAACGATGAACAATAGGAGGAACAGCTATGGCAGATATGACATTAAGACAGTTTTACGAGAGATACCGCAAGGGAGATTTCCTTGCGAAAGACAGAGAAACACAGATTGAGGCAGGCTGGTATGACTGGTTTTGCGATGATAAGGCACTTGCAGGAAGATTGGCGAAAATCTGGGGGATTCTGAAAGGTATCACAAGCGATTACATACTGGATAACTACCGGGTGTGGTTCAAAAATAATTGCCCGATGGTCGGTCCACTTTATGATGATGTAAGATTCGAGCCTCTTGATGAGGAGCAGAGAGATGAGTTGTATTTCGGAGTTGCCATTGATGATAAGCGCAGGGAAAAGAAATACGTTATCTTCACAGCCAGAAATGACTATGAAAACGAATGCGGGTTTAATAATGTCCGGGAGGTTCGACAGTTCATAAATGGGTGGGAAGATGAGCTGAAAAATGAAGAATTTTACAAGGCAAGAGAGAAAAAACGCCAGGAGATGGAAGAGGCAAACAATAAATTTGCAGAGATTATGCAAAGGGCAGATGAAATCCTGGGGAATCTCAAGGAGGACTAAAGTGTGGAATATACCGGATGAGGACGAATACTGGGAGCGCAGGCGAGAAGAATTTGAAAACCCACCACGCAGGCGGAGCCAGTGGGATGATGAAGAGCCGCCGCCATTGAGAGAGGACTATCTGTTCCTGGATGAGGAGCAGGAAGAGTTGGAAAGCAAATACGGCTGCCCGATGGTGGAACTGGACGAAGATGAACTGTTAGAGATTGTAGAACAGTTCGTAAAATTAACGCCCGAGTCTGCCAAATGGGAAGAGAATATGCAGGGCATAAAATATAAATACCAGGAGGAATGTGCGTAATGATAACAGCAAAAATCGTAAAGTATTATAACGATTATAACCAGAAAGCGTTCGACAAGACGTTTGAAAATCTGGACGAATTGGCAGATTGGATATTCGACCAGATGCAGCTTGACTACACCAAAAAGCCGGGATGCGATTTCTTGACATTTCCGACCGATAGATTCGGAAAGTGGTATGAAATTTCAGTACGACCGAATTATGGGGGATATGTGTACTGGATTCACGAAATTGACAGTGAAAGTGGCATTATTTTTTCGAGTGGGAAATATACAGCCGGGAAAGATTTCTGTGCAGAAAAGGTGCAGGAGTGGTTCCAGAAATGCGAGGAGCGAAAGAAACATCCAAAATTCAATTTTGTGGAGGTGTAGGCAGTGGATATTATAGAAAAATTCAAGCAGTATATGCTCGATAATGGTATCACATACGAGGAGGCGGCAAAACGTATCGGATGGACCAGGCAGAATCTGTGGTACAAACTGAATGTGGGAGTATCACCAACCTATGGAACAATCAAAAAAATTGCGGACGGTCTTGGTTTTGAAATTAAACTGACGCAGGATGGAAAGCCGGATATAACAAAGCTGGAAGATATAGCGGCTGATACAGAGGATGATTCTGCAAGATTCATAATTATTGAGCACGTCATAAATTCTATGGGATATTCTCTCGAAATAGTACCACCTGAAAAGTAAACTCAAAAAATTGAGATTTTGTTAATAAAGGTATTGACACCTACCTACTACGTGTTAGTATATACTCAAACAACTCAATATAGTGAGTTACAACACAAGGAGGCATGAAGATGGGATTATTCAAAGAGCTTATGAATGCAGTCGAAAACAGGTTATATGGAACAGGGGCAACCGCTACAGCCAAGGAAAACAACGGCGTACAGATGATTTTGATTCAGACAGGAAAAGCATTACAGGCATTGTATGTTGGCTCAATCCTGAATGAGATGGCAGCCGGTATCATGGATGCGGAAGAGGGAGCAGAGGAAGTGGAAAGAATGTTCTTCCACGCAACAGCAGAATAAGAAAGGAACTCACAAAAATGAGCAAAGAAAAAATTGAAATGACAGAGAAACAGTTCGAGGAATTATGCAAAGCAGTATATCCGCACCTGAAAGCAATTCAGGAGGCATTAAAAGGGAATGGCGAGGAAATGTCAGCGAGCATATCAGTTGGCAGTGATGGATACCTTAACTTCCATCCTTACAATTCAGATTGGGAGCTTTCAAAGTTCAAAGATTCACAGGCAACGATGAAATATGAGCACAGAACAATCTTAAAAATGGAGGAGGACGAATAATGGAGATTCAGTCTATACAATCAGCGAGGATATGGCAAGAGCCGCCAACGATGCCAATTCAATGAGTGATTATAAGCAGGGCAGCGCAACAGAGGAATACCGCAAGCGAGTGGAGAGTGTCTATGCGGTTGTTGAGAAAATCAAACAGAAAAGACCGAACCTTGCTGAAAAGGCAGAGAGAATGGCAGGGAGATACAGCAAAAAGCTGGCGGAATACTACAATTCCTACTACAGAAACGAAGCGAGCTGTCCGTCAGTTCTGATTTCTGGAGCCGGTAACTTCCCGGTTAAGAAAAAGAACAAGCAGAACAGCCGCAGGGATTCACTCATGCAGGAGTGGAACAGCCTGGAATCCTATGCAAAGAAGATTACAAATCTGCTCACAATGAACCAGCCGATTTTATCCGGGGACGCACAGGCCATTGAGATGTTGGAGGAAAAGCTGGAAAGCCTTACAGAGCTTCAGGACAGAATGAAAGCGGTCAATGCATATTGGAGAAAGCACAAAACAGTCGAGGGATGCCCGGAACTTTCCGTTTCACAGCAGGAAGAATTGAAAAAGGCTATGTCAGAAAGTTGGCATTTGAGCGATGCACCATTCGCAGGGTATCAGCTTTCAAACAATAATGCAAAAATCAAAAATACCAAGGCAAGACTGGAAAGACTGAAAAAGGCAAAAGAGGCAGGAACTAAGGAAACAGAGAACGATTTCTTCAAAGTGGTAGAAAATACAGACCTTATGAGATTACAGCTTTTCTTTGATGGAAAACCGGATGAAGAAACAAGGGATATTGTAAAAAAACATGGTTTCAGATGGTCACCGAAGAATGGATGCTGGCAGAGGCAGCTTACAACGAATGGCAAATATGCTTTGAAAGAAGTTATCACAGAATTACAGAAAACGTCTGCTTCGGGCGTATAGGAGGTAACAGAGGTATGGCAGAACTTTTGACAAGGGCGATTGTAGAAGAATACCGGAAACGTGCAAAAGCTCTGCCGGACACAGCAGGGCAGGACATAAGGGAGCGAAGAGAATTAAGAATTGAGTTACAGAACCGATGCGGAATAACGGAATTACAGGCAGTTAATATCCTGAACGGATTCCATGCGGACAGCTACATAGTAAGTGAATATAGAAAGGCGGCTGAAAATGCATCGGAGAAAGCTCAAGACCATGAAAGACTGGGAAAGAGAGGCAAACGGTAATTGCCAATATAGCTGGTATGATTATGCGAAACCGGGTGACCTGGTGGATGAAAGCGTATTCATATATTTTATGGATGTCACAACACCAAGAATATACAGAGATGGATACTTGCAGGTGGGTGCGCCATACAGCAGAGTGATGGACGATGAGATGGGAACGGAGCGTGACACTTTCCCGACTTTTGAAAGGGTGGAGAAAGGCATATACCGGTTCTGCGGAAATTGCTTTGCAGGAGAAACAAAACATATCGAATAACAGGAGGACAAAAAGAATGAGTATCAATTCAATCAGATTAAGTGCATACGGATTCCGTATGGAGGCAGTAGGCAGCAAGAAGTTTATCAAGAGGGAAAGAGATGCGTTTCTGGAATTTGCGGCAGGAAGAGTAAACGAAACGGCACAGAAATTAGCAGAGGCAGTATGCGCAGAACCGTTGCATCCATTTTGCAACTGCGCCATGCCTGGTGTGGATTCGGACCAGGAGCATGAAAAGTCAAAAGATACCGGAAAAGAGCTGAACATCACACATAAATACAAGAAAACATTTACGCTGGATGAATTAAGAGCACTTATCAGAAACGGAGAAATCCAGAACCATGTTTCGGTTGGAGATACAATCTGGATTATGTTTGACGGAAAAGAGGTTCCATACGATGTTATCGGCTTTGATGTGGAGGAACTTGCGGACAAAACGCTTGACCATAGCATGACAATCCAGGCTCATGTAGCGATTGAGGCGAGAGAGTTCGATACAAAAGGAGATTTCGGCAGTAATGTATGGGCGGATTCCGAGCTGAGAGAATATTTACAGAGTGATGAGTTCAAAGAAAGATTTGCAGACCTCATTCCTTACCTGGCAAAAGTGAAGAAAAACAACAGCAATGGAGAACAGACAGAAGATTTGTTTTTCCTACTCTCAAAAGAGGAGTTCGACCCGGAGGAAACACCATACGAATTTTATGAAAATAAGGCGAACAGAGTGAAATTCACAGAGGATGGCAACACCTGCCGACACTGGACCCGCTCGGCTAATCGGGGCACCTCGAACTATGCGTGGTGTGTGAACTCCGGTGGTTACGTCTACTACAGCCACGCGACCTGGGCTTTTCGCTGCGCTCCGGCTTGTACCATTGCATAGAAATCTATCAATCTTCTCATCCCGGCACCCATGGATGCCGGGGAGGGATAGAAAAGAGGCGCAGAATGGCGAAGAAAAGGACGAGAGCAGAGGAATTGCAGGAAAATTTGCAGAAAGATTTTCAAAGATGGGAATATCTCAACACGCATGGAGGCAGCGACCCATTATATGAAGATGGCTTCAACATGAACATTGTGCGGAACCATATCATATATGACAAGCGGAAGTGCCAGGAGGAGTTGGAAGAAAAGGACTACCCGAAAGAATATTTCAGAGAAACACCGCCGCAGGTAGACAATTATTATATGGCGAGGATGGATGAAATCAGGGAAAATGCTAAAAGCTCTCTCTTGGTTTATAAGGCAGATGAAAATTATATTTTTATCATGCAGAATCTTGGAAAGTTGAACGAAAGGCAAAAAGAACAGTGCCATATCGGTGCGGTCATGGGATATATTACAGGATTGCAGAGTTTTATCAATGGGAATGATTATGTCGGAATGAGGCGGCACGAACGCCCGGAAAGATACCAGGACAGTTTTAAATATTGTCGCAAACAGATTGAGGAATACCTGAAAGAGATTCCCAAAGAAAAGGTACTGCCTACCGGACAGCTTACGTTATTTGACCTATTCGATATGAGTGGAGGCTAGAAGATGGAGGAAAGAAAGTGCTTGTATTGCAGGAAGATATTTCAGACGGATATTCCAGGAAAGAAATATTGCTGCCGCAAGTGTTCTGTAAAATACAGGAGGCACAGAAAAGATGGATATAAAAAATAAAAATGAGTTGAAACGGCGAATAGACCTATTCCTGCATGATTTCACACATGAGGAATACCGAATCAACGAAGAATATTGCAAAGAAACCATGCGGATAATGGTAGATTTCATAGGTCATGTAGATAATCGCCTGGATGCGGCGGACAAGAGATTGAAAAAGGCGAAAGCCGGAGAAAAAGCTCTTGCAGAATACATTATCTCAAATGCTCATAGTTGCCCTATACCGGTGGAAATGGTATGCAAACCAGGATTTCAGCAGATAGGATGCGTGCAATGCTTGATAAAGCATCTGGATGTTTTGAATAAGCCGAGGGAGGACTAGGAAATGCTGTTAAATACAAAATGTGAAAGATGCAATGAACCGACCAAACACGTTGTCGGGTTTTGGGATGGAGAAAACGGAAAAAGCGGCTTTGTACATGATTGCGAGAATGAGAAATGCGAAGTACGGCAACTGATTAAGGTTACAGAAACAAAAGCCATGCAGGAAAGATTCAGAATCCAGAATCTGAACAGCCGAAAAAGAATGTACGCAGTACATAGCAGCATTACGGAAAGACGCAAAAATATCGATGATGGAAATGTCAAAGATTGCCGGTTGCAGTCCGGCTGAATACAGTGCATATGAGCATGAAAGAAAGCCATTTGATGAGGAGACTTACAGAAAATGTGAAGAGTATTTGCTGAAAAATGAAAAGAAGTTTAAGTCGAGTGGATTATCTGCATCTGAGAGGCTACTGCTCCTTGGACCTTTTGCAGGGGAACAGAAAGACTGGAAAGAACTGGAACGGTGGGTTGATACGGTAAATGGAATTATTTACGATTTGCAGAAAAACAGACAGTAAGGAGAAAAAAGATGGAAGTTAAAATTATTAGTGGATATGGAGAAAATACATTTCAGATGGACGATGCGGATACAATGTCACTTCTTAATAACGCCATGAGATTCCATAATAAAATCAAAGCGATTGACGGTGTTGAGGATAATACTGGTATCAAAGCTGAAAAGGAAGAGGAAATCAAGGAAAGTATCACAGCACAAGAATTTGTGAAAAGAATGCAGGAAAAGCCTCACAGCCGGAATGACAGCCTGTTTGGTACTGGATGGAAGAAAGAACCAGAGAAAACCGAAGAGCCGCAGGATATGGAACATCCTGACGGATACAAAGGGTTCCTGTATATCAAATGCGATAAATGCGGAAAGGAAAAAGGATTCTGTGCAAAAGAAAAAATCAAGTCCTATAAATGTGAATGTGGCAAAGAAACGGAACTGGTAAACCTTAAACCGCTTTATACGAAATGCAAGTGTGGCAATGAATTTAAGTACATGACAAATATGAATACTGCGGAATTTACTTATAAATGCTTTACTTGCGGTAGTCCTGTAGATGTAAAGATGAACAGCAGAAGAACAGCCTATATTACAATCGGGGGGGGGTACTAAAGGTTATAGCCGCAAGCTGGCTCGGAAATATGGTGCATCAGTTAGTTGCTGGTAAAAGAAAGAGAGGCTAAAAATGAATAAAGCAATCGAGATAGGCCGCCTTACGCGCGACCCGGAAGTTAGATATTCGCAGGGGAACAATACAGCAGTAGCAAGATACACTATTGCGGTAGACAGAAAATTCAAAAGAGAGGGAGAACAAACAGCAGATTTCATCCCTTGCGTAGTGTTTGGAAAACAGGCGGAGTTTGCCGAGAAGTATTTCAGAAAAGGAACAAAAGTTGTTATTTCTGGAAGAATCACAACAGGAAGTTATACAAACAAGGATGGTCAGAAAATATATACCACTGAAATAACAGTGGAGGAGCAGGAGTTCGCAGAGAGCAAAGGAAGTAGCGAAGCACAGGGAACCGGTCAGATGCCAACTCCGAATGGCGATGGTTTTATGAGCGTCCCAGATGATGATACCGGCTTACCGTTCAATTAGAATTATGAGGAGAAATATCAATGCTTGCAAATTATGAAAAATTCGGTTTCAAAATTAAGGCGGAGCATCTGCCTGAATCATGCACATGGTGTCCTTTTTGGACGGCTCCAATGGCGGATGTAGAATTTGCTGGATGCTATATAACCGGAAGTGAAGTTCGGCTAGATACCGGGGAGGCTGACAAAAGGCGAATGCCTGATTGCCCGATAAAGTGCAAGAGAGGCAGGGAGCGTAGGAAAAAAGTTTACCGAAAAAAATAAAAGGATAAATAGGCAGGAGGAATAACGATGGACGATTATACAATCAAGGAAAAAGACAAGGAAGTTGCAGGGATTACGGTAACGTATGACGATGGGAGCACGAAAGAAATTCAGCAAGGATGCTGTGTAGACCTGAAAAACGGCAGTGACGATTTAAGCGTAGAACTGTTGAATATAAAAGCGTTCGATTTAGTAAAACTTACATATGGTCTGATGGTTGTGATAGAAAAAATAGGGCTTGAGGATGCTTTCAATGCGTATGCCAGAGGAGAAACAATACAGGAGGCGCAGGATGAATAGAAAGGCACTGGAAGAAAACCTGGGACGAAGAATAAAGGTCAGACTATTCGACGGAGCAGAATACGAGGGATATTTAAGAAAATCGGGAGATGAACGATATCGGAACGACCCGAACCTGTATTTGCCGAAGAACTATTACTTCTTGACAGATGATTATGGAGTATGCAAAACGTGTTTGTTCCGGGTATCACATATCCAAAATTACAAAATATTAGCTTAAAAGGAGCAGAGAGAATGAAGAAAGCAAGAGCAATGGCGGTTCTTGTAATTGTGGCGGTACTTGTATGTGCCGCCTTTGCTATAAGCAAGAATAGTGCCGAAAAAAGAAAACAGATGATAGCGCAGAAATATGGAATCACGCAGGAAAATACAAAAAATGTTATCAAAATCGAAGAAAATGTATGCAAAACCCAGGAAAGCGATTCAAAAACTCAAGAAAGTGCGCAGGAAGTTCCGGAAAGCGTTATCATACCGGGGAAAAATGAAACAGGGAATCCACTGATTGATGCAGAGTTGCAATCCAAAATAGTAGGCGATAGCTTGATGGCATACATTGAGGTTGACAAAGACACCTTAAAGGGAATATCAGAGGAGGAGTACAGAGCGTTCGCCGAAGAGGTTGTGAGGAACAGCGGATACAGATGGTTCGTAATTAAATGTGGAGATGGCACCGGGATAGTTCATGCCGGCTCATATTATGCTTGTGCCGTATATGGGAAACTGGATACGGATGGATGCATAGCGGAACCATACGGATACATATACCTTACAGACAACGGATTTATTTATGAGGAATAGTACAGAAAAAAAGAACTGGATTACTTCCTATATATATGATATACTGACAAATGTAACATTTCGGCTACATTCCTAAAGGTTCGGGGATGC